>FTKM01680091.1_pt1 | contig 33139 bp, 29 predicted proteins | sample 1658051 | NCBI WGS metagenome assembly FTKM01 (sample SAMEA3914794, study PRJEB12502) | metagenome | biome: forest; material: soil | place: Canada | collected 2011-07-05 | depth 0.1 m | reverse complement strand
CGTAGCGCGCAATGTTCTCGATCATCACGATGGCGTCGTCGACCACGAAGCCGGTGGCGATGGTCAGCGCCATCAGCGACAGGTTATCCAGTGAGAACCCGCACAGGTACATGACCGCGAGCGTGCCGATCAGCGAGAGCGGCACCGACAGGCTCGGAATGATGGTGGCGTAGAAATTGGCGAGAAACAGATACATCACCAGCACCACCAGCACCACCGACATCAGCAGTTCGAACTGCACGTCTCGCACCGAGGCGCGGATCGTGGTGGTCCGGTCGGTGACGATCCGCACATCGAGCGAGGCGGGCAGCGACTGCTGCAGTTGCGGCAGCAATGCCTTGATGCTGTCCACCACCTGGATCACATTGGCGCCCGGCTGGCGCTGCACGTTCAGGATGATGGCGGGCGTCGAATCCGCCCACGCGCCAAGCTTGGTGTTCTCCGCGCCTTGCTGGATCGTGGCGACGTCGGTCAGCATCACCGGGCGGCCGTTCTTGTAGGCAATCACCGCGCTCTTGTAGGCGTTGGCGTCGGTCAACTGGTCGTTGGCGTTGATCGTATAGGCGCGCGTCGGACCGTCGAAGTTGCCTTTTGGTGTGTTGACGTTCAGGTTCGAGATGGTGGTGCGCAGGTCATCCAGATTCAGACCGTACCCCGCCAGAGCACGAGGATTTGCCTGAATCCGCACGGCGGGCCGCTGGCCGCCTGACAGGCTCACCAGACCAACGCCGGCCACCTGCGAGATCTTCTGCGCGAGACGCGTGTCGGCCAGATCCTGCACGTCGGTCAAGGGCATGGTCTTCGAGGTCAGCGCGAGCGTGATGATGGGCGCGTCGGCCGGGTTGACCTTGGCATAGATCGGCGGCGCGGGAAGGTCCGACGGCAGCAGGTTGCCTGCTGCGTTGATGGCGGCCTGGACCTCCTGTTCAGCGATATCGAGCGGCAGATCCAGGCTGAACTGCAGCGTAATGACCGACGAGCCCGCCGAGCTTTGCGACGACATCTGGTTTAACGACGGCATCTGCCCGAACTGTCGTTCAAGCGGCGCGGTGACCGATGAGGTCATCACGTCCGGGCTCGCGCCCGGATAGAAGGTTTGCACCTGGATGGTCGGGTAGTCGACTTCGGGCAGCGCCGAGAGCGGCAGAAAGCGTAGCGCGACGAGCCCGACCAGCATGATCGCCGCCATCAGAAGGGCGGTGCCGACCGGGCGCAGAATAAAGGCGCGGGATGGATTCATGCGGGTTCAGTCAGCCTTATTCCGAAGCTTGCGCCGCGTGTTTGTGATGGTGTTGCCCACGTGCGCCAGACGCGCCCCATGCACCTGATGCGCCATGCGTGCCGGACGCACCGCGTGCCCCGGAAGCACCGCGCGGATGTTCGGCCGGAATGGTGATCTTCGCGCCTTCCTTAAGGCGGTCGGAGCCGTCGATCACGACCCGCTCGCCGGCCTGCAGGCCCGACGCGATGCTGGTGCGTTCGCCGTCCACGGGGCCAATCTTGACCGGGCGCACGGTCACCGTGTTGTCGGCCTGCACCACGTAGACAAACTGACCCATCGAGCCATTCAGCACGGCGGAGGTCGGTACGATCACCGCATCGTGGATGGTGTCGACCAGCAGACGCGCATTGACGAACTGATTCGGGAACAGCAGGTTGTTGTCGTTGTTGAACGCGGCGCGCAGTTTGAGCGTGCCAGTCGTGGTGTCGATCTGGTTATCCAGCGTTTCGAGCACACCGCCTTCGAGCGCCGTGGTGTTGCTGCGGTCATAGGCTGTGACCGACAGTTTCGCCCCCGTCTGCACCTGCTTCATGATCTGCGGCAAGTTGTCTTCGGAGGTGGTGAAGATCACGCTGATGGGTTGCAATTGCGTGATCACGACGATGCCGTTGGTGAGACTAGGCGTGACGTAATTGCCCGCGTCCACCTGGCGCAGACCCACGCGGCCCGATACCGGCGCCGTGATGCGTGCGTAGATCAGATCGAGTTTGTAGGTGTCGATGTTCGCCTGATCGGACTTGACCGTGCCTTCGTATTGCTGAACGAGCGAAGCCTGGGTATCGACCTGCTGGCTTGCGATCGAATCTTGAGCCAGCAGCGTCTGATAGCGTTTCAGGTCGAGACGCGCGGTTGCCAGCAGCGCCTTGTCGCGCGCCAGCGCGCCCTCGGCGTTTTCAAGCGAGATCTGATAGGGACGCGGATCGATCTGCACGAGCAGGTCGCCTTTCTTGACCATCTGGCCTTCCTGGAAGGCGACGGTCTGCAGGATGCCGCTCAACTGCGTCTGCACGGTAACCGTTGCCAGCGGTGTGACAGTGCCGAGGGCGGTCAGCACGATCGGCATGTCGCCTTGCGTTGCGGTGGCGACGTGGACCGGCTGTGGCTGGCTCGCGAAGCCGCCAGCACCGCTGCGACCGTGACGTGCGCCGCTTGCACCACCTTGGGCGTTCGGCTCGCCCGACGGCCCACCCCACGGATGCCAGCGCCACACTACGATGCCTGCCACGACCAGTGCTGCAACGATCAAGCCGACTGTACGTCCCCGATGCTTTTTGCTGCCGCCTGCGCTCTGCGTGATCCCGACCGATGATGGGCTGGCCGGGGTGGATGTGCGAGAAGTTTCTGAATGCTTTTGTTGTTCGTCCATCGGTTCGATCAGGTGGCTGGCTTTGAGTTAGGCAGGTGCGCGCGAGGTTGCGTTGGGTTGGGTTCGTCGTAGTCAGTGGCAGCGACCTGTTGCGGCGTTGGCACGACGATTGGGCGCCCGACAGCTTACCCGGCGCAGATGTTGCGCGTGAGTCGGCGGCCACTACGTCACGATAAGGCGCAATAACGCACAACAAGGCACGACCGCGCATGGCAATGCGAGGGGTGTGTTCAAGCAATTGCCCGTCTGCAAGGCCATCGCAAGCCGCGCGAAAGCACGATGCTACGTCGCGGTGTTCGGTACCGTCCAGTGCGGTATTTTTCCGTTGGTTACGGCCGTTACACGTGAGACGGGAGGGTGTGGGGGCGTGAGGGTGTGAGGCAGCCTTAGTCGCTCAGTCGCCTGCCTGGCGTGCCGCCGATTTCGAGGACGATCTTTGAAATGCATTCGAGCAGGAGGGGACCCGCGCGTGTCATCAGCCAGTCGCGCGGACACTGGTTAGAGGAGCCGCCGCAATTCACGGCATAGCGCTCGCCGGATGGTCCAATGAAACCGGCGGCGATGGCGTTCAGCCCGTCGTACCACTCACCGGTGGCGATCGCGTAGCCGAGCGTGGCGGTTTCCTTCAGTGCCGTTTCGAGGCGGGCGCTTATATGCCCCCAATCGTCGCCTTCGGCGGCTTGCAGCCCGAGCATCAATGCGTCGCGCTCGGATGGCGCAAGTACCGCGAGATAGGCGCGACCCACGGCCGTGCGGCTCAGATTCATGCGCGATCCGACGTCGAGACGCGAGACCAGCACGGCCGAGCGTGGCTTGATCGCGTCGATTACTACCATGTCGAGCCGGTCGCGTACGGCCAGGTGGACCGACAGGGAAGTGCGTTCGGCAAGTTCGAGGAGGAATGGCCGCGAGCGTGCCCGGATATCGAAGTTGCGCAGGAAACCATTGCTGAGTTCGAGCACGGACGAAGTCAGCACAAAGCGTTCGCTATCCGGCAAACGAAAAAGAAAGCCCGCACTGACCAAGGTTGCTGTAATGCGCGAGACCGTCGGCTTCGGAATGCCGGTGAGTTCGGTCAGCTCACGGTTGCTGAGCGGCGCGTCGGCGCCGGCGATGCACCGCAGCACCGTCAACCCGCGTGCAAGCGCCGTGACTTCGTCGCCTGAGTTGTCCTTTTCCTTGCTAGCGTCGGTACCGCGAAGAGACGTCGATTGCTGTGCCATGTCAATTTTTATGAAACATCGTTTCAATTTGCGGAGCTTGTCCTGCTTGACCGAACTGTAAGCTGCAGCGCCGAACGTGCACCATTATGAAGCATGTCGACCCCATTTCATATGATTATTCGGTACTGTGGAACGATTGGTCGGCGTCCCCGCACGGCGATAGATTTTGCTTGACTTAGTCAGCGTAACCATAAAAAATGGAACCATATTTCGAAAGAAAGGCTTGTGCGCGAACTCTGCGCCCATAGCTTTTATCCCGCCCGGCAAGCCTTATAGCCTGGTCAAGCAAGGTTGTCCGGTACGGCAGGTCGTGACGGCAATGCTCCGGCGGTACTTTCGAATCCCCTCTCTCAGGTTCTAGCACGGCCCTCGGAATGGCTAGAACTTTTTAAGGCGCCACGGCAACGTGGCGCTTTTTTTTTCGTCTCTCTGCGCTGCTCGAATTCACCCGAGTGTGCTTCGTGCCCGCGCGAACCTCCATCGCGTTGAAGTCTAACGTGTCACCAGCGATACGGTGGCAATTCCCAGCACCGTCATCAGGACCGACGCGGCCACGTGGATGGCGATTTCGCCCGCCGCCCAGCCAAGGCGTCCTTCCTGCAAGCGTTGCACGACTTCGGCTGAGAAGGTGGAGAAAGTGGACAGGCCGCCCATCAGGCCGGTAATGACGAAAAGCCGCCATTCGGGCGCAACACCCGGCAAGCGCGCAAAGCAGGCAACCGCCACGCCGATTACGTAGCCCGCGATCACGTTGGAGGCGAGCGTGCCTAGCGGCAAGACGGGAAACAGCCCGTTCAGACGGATACCGAGAAACCAGCGGAACAATGAACCCAATGCGCCGCCGATGCCGACGGCAAGAATAGATAGATACATGAGAGGTGCCTGGCAAAGTCGCAATTTCGACAGACCGGATCAGGCGTGGGACGCGATGCCACGTTCACGGTCATCCGGGCAATGCAGGCATCATCAGCCACTTGGGCGGTTAAGGAGAATGCCATCTCCTGAACGAAAAGTTTATCACCGGCGCGCGCATTGGGGACAGGTACAGCAGAACCCGCGCGAAATGCGCTTGCCGCGGTCCTGCGACGGCGAGACAGCCTGGCTGTCCTCGCCGTGCGGCAGCGGTGATCTGTCAGCCGATGCTTTCCCGCTCTGGCGTTGCCGAGATCTTATGGATGGACAGGTCAGCGCCGTTGAATTCGTCCTCCTGGCTTAGGCGCAAACCGACTGTCAGGCGAATTGCGCCATAAACAACCGTGCCGCCCAGCGTGGCGATCACGATGCCGCCGACGGTGCCCACCACCTGCGCGCCAAACGACACGCCACCCAGACCGCCCAGCGCGTGCAGACCGAAAATCCCCGCGGCAATGCCGCCCCACGCTCCGCACAGCCCGTGCAGTGGCCATACGCCGAGCACGTCGTCGATGCGCCAGCGGTTTTGCACGCAGGTGAACATATAGACGAACAGTGCGCCCGCGATGCCGCCCGTAATCAGCGCGCCCAACGGATGCATCACGTCGGAGCCCGCGCAGACTGCGACCAGTCCGGCGAGCGGTCCGTTGTAGGTAAAGCCCGGATCGTTGCGGCCGGCGAGCCATGCCGTCAAAGTGCCGCCGACCATCGCCATCAGCGAATTGACGGCGACGAGGCCGCTGATCTTGTCGATCGTCTGCGCGCTCATCACGTTAAAGCCGAACCAGCCGACTGCGAGCACCCAGGCACCCAGCGCCAGAAACGGAATGTTCGAGGGCGGGTGTGCGGCAATACGGCCGTCGCGATGGTAACGACCATGACGTGCCCCGAGCAGCAGCACGGCGGGCAAGGCCACCCAGCCGCCAAACGCATGCACGACCACCGAGCCGGCAAAGTCGTGAAACGGCACGCCGAAGGTCTGGCCGACCCACGCCTGGATGCCAAAGCGGCCATTCCAGACAATCCCTTCGAAGAACGGGTAGATGAAGCCAACCAGCACGAAGGTTGCGAACAGCTGCGGGTTGAACTTCGAGCGTTCGGCGATGCCGCCCGATACGATCGCCGGGATCGCCGCGGCGAAAGTTAGCAGGAAGAAGAAGCGCACCAGCGCGTAGCCGTTATGCGCGGCGAGAGATTGCGCGTCGCCGAAGAACTGCACACCGTAAGCAATCGAATAACCGATGAAAAAGTAAGCGATGGTCGAGACGGAAAAATCCACCAGTATCTTGACGAGCGCATTAACCTGGTTTTTCTTGCGGACCGTGCCCAGTTCCAGAAAGGCAAAGCCCGCGTGCATGGCAAGCACCATGGCGGCGCCGAGCAACAGGAAGAGGGTATCGGTGCCGGTTTTGAGACTATCCATCTTTGAATCCGTAGCGAGCAAAAAGCGGGCGTTGAATGCAAGAAGTGGGCCAAAGTTGGGCTTCGCAGTCTTGTTGAGGTGCACGGCTGCACCGTCGTGATATTAAAGACGGAAAATCTCAAAAACGGTGCAGAGCGCGCGCACCATATTCGATATTTAACAAGCACTAATGTCGTGCATCATCGTCAATGTGGGGCGTCATTCCCGTTTTTGGGCATGGTTATGCCGGTGGCTGTCGATCTGCCTTGGAAAGGGGGCATCCTTTGTAGCGCTGAACATTTCAGGAGTTGCGATCGGGCGGAGCCGTTCCGAGACATGGGGCGTGACGGCAGCGACTCTGCGCGAGCGGCCTTTGTCATATAAGTCAAACGCCCACATAATGTACTGTCCCCCAGCGTGGCTTGCGGGGCTCTCGAATTCCTTCGCGTAAGCATGAGACTGACGACCAAAGGGCTGTTGCTAATCGCGATTCCGGCGGTGTTCGAACTGGCGCTCCTGTCGGCGCTCGTCAAGGCGCAAGTCGAAACCGAGCAGGCGGAACGCTGGGCGGCGCACAGTGAGGACGTCCTGCGCCAGAGCACCGCCATTCTGGAACCGGTGCTGCTCGACTCGGTGCGCTTGCGCGGCGCGGTCCTGAGTAACCACAACGCGGTCGCGACGCCGGTGACGCTGTGGGTGGACATTGACCGGCGCATCGATCAACTGGCCGAACTGGTGGCCGACAATCCGGCTCAGGTGGAACGTGCGTCCCAGATCCGCGAAGCGGTGCAGGCGTACCGCCAATGGTCCGACCGCGTGCAGGACCTGATGCGTTCTGGACGGCGACGTGACATCGTCGCGCGTTTCAATGAACTGGCGGCCACGGACGTACTCGACCATTTTCGTACCGAGGTGGCCGAGTTTCAGGCGGAGGAGCGCAGCCTCGACGCTCAACGTTCGACCGAAGCCGATGTCGCACGCGAACACGAACAGATCCTGGTGGTGGCGGCCCTGCTTGGCTCGCTGGTGTTCGTCGCGCTGGCCGTATGGCTATTTACGCGCGGTGTGCGCGGGCGCCTCGCACTCCTGTCGGACAACGCGGGGCGCCTTGCCAGCAATGAGCCACTCGCGCCGATTCAGTCCGGGTCCGACGAAATTGCCCGGCTCGATCTGACCTTGCATGAAACCAGTCGCCGGTTGCTGGAAGCCGAGCGTATCCAGGCGCGGTTTCAGGCGGACCTCGCGCGCCGCGCCGATGAACTCGTGCGTATCAACGAGACATTGCGGCAGCAGACCCAGGAAAACGAGATGTTCATCTACAGCGTGTCGCACGATTTGCGCGCGCCACTCGTCAACCTGCAGGGCTTCTCAAAAGAGCTGATCCACGCATGCGATGACCTGCGGGCGGTGGTGCGGCAGTCGTCGCTTGCGCCTGCGCGGCTTCAGCATATCGAACGTCTGGTGGACGACGACATTGGCGAGGCGCTGCATTACCTGCAAACGGCCGTGTTGCGCGCATCGCACATCATCGACGCGTTGCTGCGGCTCTCGCGCGTGGGCCGTGTTGAATACCGGCGTCAACAGGTGCAGGTGCGCGATATCGTGCAGCGCGTCGTCGATGCAATGCAGGCAACGATCCGCGCCCGTCACGCGCGGATCGTCGTGCATGACTTGCCCTCGGTGTGGGGCGATCCGACTGCGCTCGAACAGGTGTTCGCGAATCTGGTTGGCAATGCGATCAACTATCTGGACCCACTGCGCGAGGGACGAGTTGAAATCGGCACGACGCCCGCCCCGCCTGGCGTGCGTTCCCTGCGCATTTTCTACGTGAAGGACAACGGACTAGGCATTCCGGCTGTGGCGCTGCCGCGTCTTTTCAGCGCGTTTCAGCGCTTGCATGGCAATGTTGCAACCGGCGAAGGGATCGGATTGGCGCTGGTGCGCCGGGTCGTGGAGCGGCACGGCGGGCGTGTGTGGGCGGAGTCGGTGGAGGGCGCCGGTACGACGTTTTATCTTTCGTTGCCGGAAGCGGATACGCGCGCGTCAGGTGATGAACCGGAGAGAGCTGCCGCCGGGGTGCCGGGTCTTACTGCACGGTGAAAAGACGCCGCGGTTTCAGCAGCTTGCAGGCGCGGATTGTCCAGTAGCAGCCAAACGCAAATAGCACGACAACGCCGGCGAGAAGACTGTGCGGCGCAGGACTCCTGCCGGACAGACCGTCGAGCACGCAGAATGCGCGTGCCAGAAGCAGCAAGGCAGCCCACAAAGCGAGGGCAGCCTGCACGAGCAGGCGGGTGCCGCGAAAGCGGCGGGCACGATTTTCAAGCGACCAGCTAGCCGGCGCCCGGCCGCAAAAGAATGAGATCGCGAAAAGAACGATCGCAAGCATGATGATCCAGTCTGTTAGTTCCATCGGAAGGCGCTCCCAAGTCAACCAGTGACTATAGGATTGCCCTTCGGTATCGCCCATCAGACCAGTCTCAAATGCATGAACAACACGAGGATCGGGGATCAGGTCAAGCACAAACGCGCCAGGTCGCATGAGCAACAGGCTGGCGCGCGTCGCAATCCTAGAGTTCGATGCGCGTGCCAAGCACCACAAGGAACTGCCGCAGCCATTCCGGGTGAGCCGGCCAGGCGGGCGCCGTGACGAAGTTGGCGTCGGTGATGGCGGCGTCCACGGGGATGTCGGCGTATTCGCCGCCGGCGAGCTTCACTTCGGGCGCGCAAGCCGGATAGGCGGAGATGCGTTTGCCGCGAATCACGTCAGCGGCAGCTAGCAACTGGGCGGCGTGGCAAATCGCGGCGATCGGCTTACCCTGCTCGGCGAACTGACGCACGATATCGATCACTTTCGGATTGAGCCGCAGGTATTCCGGCGCCCGGCCGCCGGCGATCGCCAGTGCGTCGTAGTGAGCGGGGATAGCATCGTCGAACGAGGCATTCAGCGTGAACTGGTGGCCAGGTTTCTCGGTATAGGTCTGGTCGCCCTCGAAGTCGTGGATAGCCGTCTTGATGCGCTCGCCGGCGGACTTGCCCGGACACACCGCATCGACCACATGGCCGACGGCCTGAAGTGCCTGGAAGGGCACCATTGTTTCGTAATCCTCGGCGAAATCGCCAGTCAGAAAAAGAATCTTCTTTGCTGCCATTGCATGCCTCCAGTTGAACGGTGGAACACAGAGAACCCGCGATGAGTCTACTCCAAGGTACTTGACAGTAGCGCGACGCATGCGCGGATGAGCGAGCCTTAATGGTACGGTGCGGACGATGCGTCAGGGCGTATCATTGAGCCGTTTTCTTATGCAGAAGCCGCCTCGCGCGGTGCACATTACACAATGAACTCATTTATCCGTTACCCGGTGGTCCGCCGCACAGCCTTCGCCATTGTTCTGCTGGGAGCACTGACGGCGTGTCAGAAGAACGATGCCTCGGCCGGGCAGATTGCCGGCAAGGTGGACAACGCAGCACAGCAGGCCGGGCAGTCGCTCGACCAGGCGGCAAGCTACGTCGGCCAGCAGGTCGATGCGGCGAAGCAGAACATCGAGTCCGCAGCTTCGGCGCCGACCGTCACCATTGATCCGTCAGCGCTCGCCTCGAACGCGCAGGCCAATCTGCAGGGCGCGGCCAGTGCGACCAACGCCGGTCTGGCCAAGGCGGCCTCGATGACAGGAGCCGGTCTTGAAAGCGCGGGTCGCAAGCTGCAACAGTGGTCCAATGACACCATGGCCGCGTCGTCCGCAGCCGCCGCGTCAAGTGACACCGATAGCAGCGACGCGCAAAAGCAGATGGACAAGTGAAGAACACACATGGCCATACGGCGCGTTATGCATACCGCTCGCGTCACCCAAACGGCATGGATGATTTGACAGTGAGTGGAAATGTGACTATTGTAGTTACACATTCGCGTGGGGCAGGTGTTTTGTGAATACCAGTAGCCGGTTTGCTTTTGCGGTTCATGTGCTCGCATTGCTGTCTTTGCAGGAAGGCGTACCGCTTTCTTCGGAGATGATTGCGGGTAGCGTCAATACGAACCCGGCGCTGATCCGGCGTCTGCTGACAATGCTCGCGGAAGCAGGTCTAACCAGTTCGCAGTTGGGTGCGGGTGGCGGTGCGTTACTTGCACGTCAGCCGCGCGAAATTACGCTGCTCGAGATCTATCGCGCCGTTGACGATGCGCAATTGTTCGCGCTGCACCGCGAAGAGCCGAATCCAGCTTGCATGGTGGGCCGCAATATTCAAGTTGTGCTGCGGGGCATCATGAGTGAAGCGCAACAGGCTATGGAGGCATCTCTGGCGGGGCGCACGGTGGCCGACGCGACCGCGGATATCATCAAGGCGGAGCGCGTGCGCGAGCGCAAGCGGCGTACGACGGCTTAGCGCGAACGAACACGACAGGACTATGCTTTAAGCAGTGTGGTGCCGTGGAGGCAAGCGATGCAACCGACGCAACCGCCAGACGGATGCCCGTGCACCGGGCGGCACGACAATAAATCTCACCAGGGGCTTGCCCCTCTTTTTTCAACACTATATGTAATCAACGTGGTTACATATAACGCAAACACAGGAGCATTCAAATGAGCAAAGCACTCAAGATCGCACTTTTTGGCGCCACGGGCATGATCGGTTCGCGGATTGCAGCAGAGGCCGCAAGCCGTGGCCATCAGGTGACGGCACTCGTGCGCGATCCGGCGCGCGTGCCGGGCGGGAACGCCAACCTGCGGGCGGTGCAGGCCGACGTGCTTGATGCAGGCAGCATCGCCGCGACGACGCGTGGACACGACGTAGTGGCAAGCGCTTATTCCCCGCCGAGCGATGACGTAGCCGTATTGACGAAAGCGACGCACGCGCTGGTGGAAGGAGTGCGCACGGCCGGTTTGAAGCGCCTCGTGGTGGTAGGCGGCGCGGGATCGCTGGAAGTCGCGCCGGGCAAGCAGCTGGTGGATGCCGAGGGTTTTCCGGACGCCTACAAGGCCGTGGCGCTGGCACACCGCGATGCGTTCAACTACTACCGCACGCTAAGCGATCTCGACTGGACATTTTTTGCTCCCGCCGCGCTGATCGCGCCGGGCGAACGCACGGGCACGTTCCGCACCGGCGCGGATACGCTAATCGCCGACGCCGATGGCAACAGCCGCATTTCGGCCGAAGACTACGCTGTGGCATTTGTCGATGAACTGGAGCAGGGCCGGTTTATCGGCAAGATCGCCACGGTCGCGTACTGATTCATTCGGATCCCGGTGGCGCGCATCATCTTCGAGGACACGCAAGCGTCCTAACATTCGGTTACGCATGCAGATGCGCGCGCGCCGTAACTGCGGCTACACTTGGCGTCTCCCGTTCTGTCGCGGATTGCCATGAAGTCATGCCCGAAACGGCGTGAATCCTGGGCTGCGCCGTTTACCGGCGGGTTTCCGGCGTTTCACACCGTGATTCAATTTTTAAGCCGTTGCACGCATCGCGTTTGCTCGGGCGGTTCTGCGCGTCCCGCTGCAAGGCTGCTCGGGTGGCCGCTCGTGCTAGGGTTCGCGCTTGCGGCGTGCCTTGCATCGACGCCTGACGCCGCGCACGCGGCCGGCGGCCCTGTCATACCGGCGCTGCAGAGCCTGATCAATAGCGCGACGGTGTCGCCCGCCTCGGCGGCGTCGGCCGCTGATGCCGCTTCGGCGCCATCGCCCGCGAGCCAGGCGGAACTCGCCCAGTCGCTCGATAGCGTGATCTCCACGCTCGACAACGACCGGCAGCGCACCGCCCTCGTTGCACAACTGAAGAAGCTGCGCGAGGTCTCGCGCAATGTCGCGCCTCCCGCGCCTGCGCAACCCAGCCCCGGCTTGCTGGGTGCAATCGCATCGGGTATCGCGTCGTTCGAATCCGGCGTGCATCAGGGACGCACGCCCTTGCGCTATTGGGCGGGCCGCTTCAACGCCGCGGCCAATGAGCTTTACACCATCGTCACCAGTCAGGGACATGAGAGCTTCGGCAAGATCGTGGCCGACATGTTCCTGATGCTGGCCGGCTGGGGCGTGTGCGCATGGGGATTGATCTATATCCAGCGCCGGCTGCACGCGCGTTTTGGTGTGCTCTTCGAACTTAATCCAAACCCGACTACGCGTGAACTGCTGATCTTTGCCTTACGGCGAGTGGGCCCGTGGATCGTCGCCTTTCTGGCTGCGCTGGTGTTCGCGCGGGCCATGCCCGATGCACTTGGCCGCACGCTCGGCATGGTGGTCGCGTACGCGATCGTTGCCGGGGCGGTGTTTTCCGCGATCTGCCTGATCATGTTTTCGCTGTTCGGCGCCGGCCATCGGCGTGTCGCCGTGCGTGTGCTGCTGGCGCACGCGCGCAGACTGCTTTTTGCGATTGGCGTGTGTGGCGCGCTGGGCGATGCTGCGGTGAACTACGACGTCGCGCATCAACTTGGAACCAACCTCGCCGAACTGGTTTCGACGGTGGCAAACATGACGGCCGCCGTATTGACCGGCTATTTCGCGCTGGCTTTTCGCCGCCCGGTCGCCCATCTGATCCGCAATCGCGCTTATGAGCCTCGGCACGACCACAAAGCCGCAACCGATGCGTTCGACGTGCTCGCGTCGCTCTGGCACGTACCGGTTCTGCTGCTGGCGAGCGCGTCGATCATTGCCACGCTGGCCGGCTCGGGGTCTAACGAGAACGTGCTGCAGATTTCGGTGGTGACGGCACTGTTGCTGGTGCTGGCGTTCTTCCTCTCGGCGATCGTGTTGCGCATGACGCGTCCACAGGATCCTCGCCGGCGCCGCCGGTCGCCGTATCTGTCGCGTTTGCTGCGCTTTGCGGGCACGCTGCTGACGCTGTTTATCTGGCTTGGGTTTATGGAACTGGCGGCGCGCCTGTGGGGCGTGTCGCTGGCCAGCGTGATCGAAGAAAACGTCGCTGCGCGCGGCATCGCGCACGCGGTCATGGCCATTTTTGCGACCGTCTTCATTGCCTGGCTGCTTTGGATTCTGATCGATACAGCCATCACCGAGGCGCTGAGTCCGGGTGGTCCGCGCAACAAATCGCGTAACGCGAGCACGCGGGCGCGGACCATGCTGCCGCTCGTGCGCAATGCACTGTTCGTGACCATCGTGACGATCGCCGGCATCGTCACCGCGGCGAATCTCGGCATTAACGTAACGCCGCTGCTTGCCGGCGCGGGCGTGATCGGTCTGGCGATCGGCTTTGGCGCGCAGTCGCTTGTGACCGATCTGATCACGGGCCTGTTCATCATCATCGAGGACACCATTTCGGTCGGCGACTGGATCGATGTCGACGGCGGCCACGCCGGCAAGGTGGAGCATCTGTCGATCCGCACGGTGCGCCTACGCGACGGCCAGGGAGCGATTCACGCGATCCCGTTTTCGCAGATCAAGATTGTGAAGAACCTGTCGCGCGATTTCGCTTATGCCGTATTCGAAGTGCGGATGAGTTTTTCCGCCAATGTCGATGAGGTGACCCAACTGATTCGTGAGGTCGGCGCGGAACTGATGGCCGACTTCCGTTACCGGCGAGAGATGCTCGGACCCATTGAGGTATGGGGACTTGACCGGTTCGACCCGAACTGGATGGTCGTGAAAGGACAGATCAAAACGCTGCCGCTGCAACAGTGGAGCGTAGCGCGTGCGTTCAATCTGCGGCTCAAGCGCAAGATGGATGAAGCCGGCATCGAAATACCGGTGCCGCAGATGCGGATCTATAACTCGGTGAAAGACGAAGAGGGGCAGCCGATGCCTGGAGACGACGTGCCCCAGCGCGGCCAATCCGAATACGAACACGCCGCGCATGCCCATGTGCATTCGCATGCGGGACAGAGCGGTTCGAGAGCGGCGGGACTGACGGTAGCCACGGCCCGCGATGTGTCGCATGAGCCGCGGCCTGCGCCACCGGCCACCGGCGATACCGCACCGATCCCGCCGCAGATTCCGACGGCAGGTGAATCGGGGAAAGGCTAGGTGAATCAGGCGAGGATCTGCCCGGCGGGTTGCGCTACATCGAGCAGATCGTTCACGTGGGTGGCGATCTGCGAGCCATCCACGCCGTAAATATGCAGCGAGACAGCGACCGATTTGCCGGTGTTGCCTAACCGATGAATACCGCCACGCCCAGCGCGCACAAACGACACTGCGCCGCTCGCGCGCGGATGGGTGCGGGTTTCGCTGGCGCACTGTTGTGTATCGCACCAGTCATAAACCGTCTCGGTCAAGCTGCCCTCCAGCACCGCATAACCGCACCATGTCTGATGCGCGTGAATCGGGCTGGCCTGGCCGCATTGCCAGACGAGAGCGGCGATTGCATAGCGGCCCTGTGGGTCGGCCGCGAGTAAGTGACGGCGATAGGTGTGGGAGGAACCTTCGCGCTGTGCGGGACTGAGCACCGTGGGATCCGCCGCTGCCTGAGCCAGGGCTGCTCGCACGCCTGAAGCAAAGGCGGCACGCTGTGACGGGTCGGCGGCGTCCGCGGACTGCTCGAAGGCAGCGTCTATTGCGTCGCACAGGCGCTTGAGCGGGTCAGAGGCGGGTACGGTCCACGCCGCCAAAGGCCGAGCTAAATCGGGCGCCGGATCGCTCGAAAAGTGCATGGCGTTTTTGGTGGAGCGACTGGCAATGGACAGGTTGGTATCGTGGCTCATAAGGGCTGCAAGGGCGATGCTGCGGTTATCGGACAGGGATATTTATACCGGTTTGCATCGAGAAAGAGTTTCCATATAATTCCCCTCAGTTAGTCAAAAGTAGAATAAATTTCTATTCAGGGGCTCTCATGGGAATGGATATCATCGATCGAAAGCTGCTTGAGCTGCTTCAGGTAGACGCCACCATGCCGGTGGCCGAGTTGGCGCAGAAAGTGAATCTGTCGCAAACGCCTTGCTGGAAGCGGTTGCAGCGCCTCAAGGACGCGGGCGTGATCCGGGCGCAAGTGGCCTTGTGCGACGCACGCAAGCTCGGGGTGGGTACGACCGTATTCGTGGCGGTGCGCACGAATCAGCACACCGAGGAGTGGGCTGCGACTTTCACGCGCGCCGTGCGGGATATTCCCGAAGTGGTCGAGGTGTATCGGATGAGCGGCGAGACCGATTACTTGCTGCGTGTAGTCGTGTCCGATATCGACGATTACGACCGGGTCTACAAATTGTTGATCGCCGCAGTGCCGCTTTACGACGTGAGTTCGAGCTTCGCAATGGAGCAGATCAAGTATTCGACGGCGTTGCCGGTGCGGCCATCGGCGGTGGCTGAAGGGCGCTAGGCAGCGTTTAGCGGTACGCAGGCAGGGTGGCGTTCAGGTTGGATCGTTAGCTGCTGCAGGGCGGGCCTGGATTGTGCGGCTGCAAGGCATGTGGAAGGCAGGTGGGCGTAGAATGCCTCCCTTCCTGGACATCACCCGAGAGTCGAGCTGCCTCATGAACGAACCGCGCAAGAAGAACCCGACCTTCGGCATCGCCGTGTTTATTGTGGTCGCGGTGCTGCTGGTCATTGCGACGCTTCTCTACAACGCGATCAGCGGCAAACGCGAATTTGATCGCGACAACGCCAGCCCGCCTTCAGTAGCCTCGACGGCTGCCGCTGCGGTGGGCGCGAGCAGTGCCTCGCAGTGACGCCTTGGCGAATCAGCGCGAATCAACGAGGCTAGCGTTGTGAATCGCTTAGGGTATCGCGCGCTGGAAGTGCCTGGCCGGAGCGTTTCGGTCGATGCATTTTCCAGAGCATAGCGTTCACGCATTCGGCCATTCAAGAGGCATCCGGCATGCGGTGTCAGTCATCCGGCAAGCGGATCACGCTGGCGTCCCGGCGAATCAGATTGGCCGCCGTGAGCATCTGCTTGCATTGGTGTGAGAGCAGTTTCAACTCGTGCACGGCGTCCGCCGAGTATTCGGATGACTTTTCCGCCTCGAACACCATCGTCTCGAGCTCCCGCGCCAGTTGCCGGGTAGCCTCGGCCTGATCCGGCGGCGGCATGGTGCCCGCCTCGGCCTCCGTGAGGTTATCGCGCACGACGCTGAGTACGCGTTGTAGCGGTTGCAGCGAGACCGTCTCCGGTTGCTGCGCTGAGGTTCGCAATAATGGCGCGGCCGCTGTAATCTGCGATGCCATCACATGACTGCGCACCAGCAGGTCATTCAGTTCGGGAACAAATTTCTGCGCGGCTTTCGGCTCCAGCATCATGCGCTGAAATGCCTGGCCGAGATTGGCGAATGCCACATGCACGTTCTTGCGGGCGAGGCGGTAGCGGTAGTCGCGCTCAAGCGCAAGAGTAGCGGCGGAAGCCGCAGCCGTGGCAGCCTGGGGCGCGGCGACGCTGGCTGCGGCAACTTCTGCGGGATGAGCGGTCGCTGCCTTGCTGCCTGCGGCGGCCATGACACCTGCTGACGCTGCGCTGGCCCGCTCTAGCGTAGCCGTCTCGTTAGCGGTTGTTTCGATCGAGTCGGTCCTGGCCGTCGCCATACCAAACGCATTCGCCGCAGCGCCGGTGCGGGCGGTTGCGGCGCCAGCCACGCCGCTGACCGCCCCAAAGCGTCCACCGGGATCGGCCATCGCGGCCGCCGGCGCGCGTGCGCCCGCCTCGGTCACGACCGCCGTGGCAATGGGCTCCGGTTTGCCACCCCACCACCAGCTCGCTTCCAGATACTGCCGCGTGGCCGCGATCATGTCGTTGACGAGCTTGCCCATCAGCCGGTATTCCCAGTAGGGGAACAGGTGGCTCGCGGCAATGGCGATCGCGCAGCCAACCAGCGTGTCGATGGCGCGTTCGCCAATGATCCGCATGCTGCCCGGTGCCAGCAAGTGGAACATCAACAGCACGTAAGACGAGGTGAATACCACGCTCGCCGCGTAGTTGAACAGCAGCAGGCTGTAGCTCATCACCATCGAGGCGAACATCACGACGAGCAGCACAGCGGGGTGCTTGACGAACATGATCAGCGCAATACTGGCCGTACAGCCAATCAGCGTGCCGATAATCCGCTGCCCGTTGCGCTGCTTGGTGAGCGAATAACCGGGCTTCAGGATGATGACGGTGGTCATCACGATCCAGTAGGCGTTGGTGAGCGGCAGCAGCCGCCCCAACCAGAAACCGACCGCCACCGCAATGGTGACGCGCAACGCATGGCGAAAACTCGGTGACGCCATGGTGAGGTTCGAGAAGATCTGTCCGAACGGTACACGTCGACTCGACACGAAACGCGACAAGGCCTTGTCGAGGCGCAGTTCGGTCTCGGTGGTGCGTGCCTCGCTCGACAGGCTCTTGCGCATCTTGTCGATCAGGCGTGTGGCGCTCCACAGACGCCGGAACGTTGCCGACACCGCGGAGTACGCTTCGGGATTCTTCGTCGGCAAATCCTGCTTGCGCATTACTTCGATTTCAAATTCGATGGCGCGCAACTCGGCCTTCACGTTGACGCGGCTGCGCGGCGAATGGTTTTGCAGCACCGCGAGGCCGATCTCTTCGAGATCGGCCGCTGCCTTGCGGATCAGGTCGCGATAAAACGTCAGCATGTCCGAGCCGCCGAACGTATTGCGAATCATGGGGTAATCGGTATGGGCGCCCACGAACAGTTCGTGCAGGTCAACCGTGTTGATGAACAGGTTGAACAGCATTGCGCGGCGCGGTTCAAGCTTGCCCGTCTTCAGCTTGGGCAGGTTGCGCAGCACGATGTCGCGCGCCGCGTCCTGACGCTCGACCGCCGCGATCTGCTTGGCGACCAGATTGCGATAACACTCGTCGAGGTCGTTATCCAGGTCGTAGAAATCAGCGCGTGCGAGCAGGTAGTCCGCGCAGGCGAAGACGCTCTCGGCGAGCGCCTGCTGTTCGATGCGGTGCATCTGCCAGCGACTGACGAAGGTGGACCAGTAGGTGTACCAGAGACCGCCGGCGAGGATCCATGATGCATTGACGAGCGCCTGGATGGGCGTGAAGTGCTCTTCAAGCGTCATGATCATCATGAAGAGCGTGGCAAAGCTGATTTGCGGCCAGCGGTTGCCGTATACGACGATCAACGACAACACAAAGGTAAGCGGCACGACAGTGCACCAGAGCGCAACCGAGTTGACCGTGGCAAGCCCGGTGGCGAGCGCCGACAGAAAACCGATCACACTGCACGCCAACATTTCGTTGTGCTTGTACTTCAGCGGCCCTGGCATGTCGACCACGCATGCGCCCAACGCGCCGGTCGCGATCGTGAAGCCGAGGTCGCGCTGGTTGAACAGCAGCAGGCAAAGAATGGGCGGTAACGAGACGCCCACTGCGATGCGCAGTCCGCCGTAAAAGTACTGGCTATACAGGAATTTTTTGATCTCGACCGAATAGCGCATCGACTGCCTGGTTTTCTTACCACGACAAAAATAGGATTGCGGAAACACCCTCAAACCGCTGTTGAGTCTAACTGATTTTATGCGGCCTCTGACCTCGTCCGTTTGGCCAGGTTCTATCGGGGCGTCGGCTTTGCTATGCTGGTCGTAATCCTGTTTTGCGGCTTTGAGGCGCGTTGCTGAAGATGCTGTCTGGTCACTCGTGGCTCGTTCGGCAGATGCTTCCTGTTCGCGCAACGAGCGCAACCCCAACCCGATTGCACGGCTAGCCGGTTACCCGGTCAGCCGGCGATGCTGTCCGGTTGTCCGCCCTCGATGGAGCGGCGCTGCAAGGTCTTGCGGTACCACAGCGTCCATAGCAGCAACGCGCCGTAAATGCCGTAACCGGTGAATGGTGACACCACGAGAAAGCGTTCGACTCGCCAGGTCCAGGCCATCCAGGAGCGCAGGACCGTTTCGCAAGTGAGGCCAACGCCCCATACCGCGGTCATGGTGCGCATCGAAACGGAGAAGGTGGGGTTTTCGCGCCACAGCGTGTCGATGCGTTCGGCACCATTGGCTACTTCGCGTGCAACCGTGGCGCGGGCGAGGTAGAAAATCAGCGGCCGGCGCATGGGTAGCGAGAGCAGAAATGCCACGCCAACCGCGCCGGACACGAGCGACTCGCGCAGCAGCAACATGCGTGGACTGCCGCCTAGCGCCATCGCACCAATCGACAGCGCAATGCCAATCAGCACGATCAGGCTAAGCGCATCGACGCGCCTGAAGCGCGCCAGTTCCACGATGCTCCAGAGCACCGGCGGCACGGCCGAAGCGATCAGGCCACCCGTCTCACCCCAGCGAGGCGCAGCGAGCTTATAGGCGAGCCACGGCAGCAGGAGATTCACCGCAAGTTCCAGCAGGAAAGCAGGACGCAGCTTCATTTAATTTACGTTGTAAGCAAAAAATGTCAGTATCCGCGAGGTGTTGGCGGCAGGCAACTGTTTTGCCGTTTGACCTGATCCGGCAATTGAAGGCAGCGCGTCATCGCCATTCCATGCACGTCGGTACGCGCGCAGGACGCTATCCGCGATGATGAACTGCGGGTCCACCGTTATCGTGCACAGGCCCTCGTCGGGCAAACACGCGCGAAGCTTGCGTGTGTACACTTGCGTTTCGTTGCTCCTTGCTCATCCTATGACTTTCCGCTACCCGATCCCGCTCGAAGAAATCGAACTGACCGCAGTCCGTGCGCAAGGGGCGGGTGGCCAGAACGTCAACAAGGTTTCAAGCGCGATTCATTTGCGATTCGACGTACGCGCCTCGTCGTTGCCCGAGGTGCTGAAGATGCGCCTGCTGGCGCTATCGGACCGCCGTCTCACGCGCGATGGTGTGGTGATCATCAAATCACAGGAACATCGCACTCAGGATATGAATCGTGCGGCGGCCATCGCCCGCCTCGACGAACTGATTCAGAGCGTGAGCGTCACGCGCACGCCGCGCGTCGCGACCCGGCCAACCCGCGCGTCGGTGCGACGCCGGCTGGACGGCAAGGCGAAGCGCAGCGAGATCAAATCCGGCCGCGGGCCCGTGAACGATTGAGCGGCTGACAAGGTTCAATCAGAACAGGCCCACGTGAGGTTGCGTGAGCAACTGAACGAAATCAACGCTTTGAGGAACCGGATGCGCCCGGAATGAAATCGACGCAGAGAATAGCTGTTTCGCCATCCCGCTCGAGCGTGACCGCGGCGGTATAGCAGTCTTCGCCGTCGATCAGCGAATAGTGCGGGCCCATCATCGCGACCCGTCCAGGCGCGGCCAGCGCGTGCTTGAAATACGCGCGCCGCGACCAGTTGCTGCGGGTAGTGGCAAGCAGCGGCGCGAGGCGTTCCGGCGGTGGCGCAACGGAGGGCGCGCACACGGAAGGGTGCTTCTGCTCGCCTTGCACATCCGTGATAAACACCCGGCGCGCCTCGGGAATGTGAAAGACCTCTTGTGCCGCTTGCGCGAGATCGCCACCGGCGGCAAAGTTACGCGCCGAGGCCAGCACCGCTTCGGCAAATCCCTCGAAACCCAGCCGCTGATGGCGAGCATGTTTGCGCTCGTAATCGGCGAACTTGCGCCACATGGATTCGATTAGCGCCGGCACCTTTGCACAGGCGGCTTGCACCGAGCCTTTCGGCTGGCCGAGCCAGAAACCCTGCACGAAGTCGACGTCGGCTTGCATCAGGATCATCAGTTCGTCATCGGTCTCGACGCCTTCGGCCAGCACGAGGGTTCCGGACTGATGCAGCATGGCAATCAGATGGCCGATCAATGATTCGTCGCCTTGGCGCTTTCCGGCTCGCGCCACCAGCGAGCGGTCGAGCTTGACGATATCAGGACGAAAGCGCCAGACGCGGTCGAAGTTCGAAAAGCCAGTGCCGAAGTCGTCAATCGCAATCAGAAAGTCGCGTGGCTGCGATGCCGTCAGCATGCTGGCGACGGCGGATTCGTCGTCGGCCGGCTGTTCAAGCACCTCGATCACGATGCGTTCCTGGGGCAGTCCGAAGTGCGAGGACAACTCATCGATAAATGCCCGCTGTGGCCAACCGGTCTCAAACACCTGTGGCCGCGTGTTGAGAAACAGCCAGCCAACCGGCACGTTCTGGTCCATGAAGTTGGCCACGTGCAGACAACGCGCAATCCGGTCGAGCTCGCGCGCTTCGTTCGCCGAACGCGTGCCGGAAAACAGCACGTCAGGCGACACCGGCAGCCCAACCGGATCGAACGCGCGCAACAACGCTTCATAGCCAACAATGCGCTGATGGGTGATCGACAAAACCGGCTGAAATACGCTATGCAGCGTGAGCGCCCGCCATGTGGCGGTCCAGCCGCTTTCATCGCGCACCAGATGGGGCAGCAGGCCGCTGAGTGTCAGTTCTTCGACGGAGGGCATGATGGCGCGCTGTCAGACAGTCTGAACGGTGAAAAATCGGGCCCGAGGCCCGGCAAGCATGGGGCCGAAGCGATGGCAGGGCAGTGCGTGCGACGCCCGGAGATGCGGAGATCAATACCAGCCATGCTGGCCCCCGACAGATTGGTCGAAAATCAGTCTAGCAGGTGAAACTTTGCATGAATGTACGGGTAATCACACACAAAACGAACCCATCCGTGCATGCAACTAAGCTAGCACGCTGGCCCGGCGTGCGCACGCCAAACTCCAGGTTTTCGGTGAGTTCTGAAGTGCGTCGATGCCCCGTGGAAGGGCATTGCCGGACCTGTGCGCAAGGAATGCGGGCCGCTGCAATACCGCCTGCGTCGCGATCTGCGCGCGGCGCGCCGATTTGGGTTTGTGGAGCGTTGGGAAGGCGGGTAAGCGCTCGCCGCCATGCGAGGCCGGTGCGGGTCGCGGCCTTCATTCGTGGCCTACATTGCAGCGGTCGTGGATCAAGTCGAGCGCCCGGAAATGCGGGCGGTGTCCAGCAGCGGTTGAGGCCGGCACGGTCGTTGGGCGGGCCGACGCGTCGGCCCGCAACGCCGCACGATCCTTAATGCGTCGATTGAGGGACGTCGAGAATGAGGATGATGGTCCAGTCTGCATCGCCATCATGGTGATATTGGCGTTCTGCGACGATAAACGGCTGCTGCTTGCCATCCGGGCCGAGAAACAGCACGTCACCTTCCATTGGCAGGCACTCGACCGGCGGCAGCGCGAGAAAGGCTTCCTGACCGCCACGCGGCATCAGCTTCTCGATCTTGCGCGATGCTGCTTCGGTCCATTCGATGTCCAGCTGGATGTTGCTCATTCTGTCCTCCGCACCAAGGTGCGCACGGGTTGGGGGTAGTTCGGTGCGCGACTTTAGCATACCGTCGGGACGTCCCGGACAACAAAAAAAGCCGAGGCCGGTAGAGCCGGCTTCGGCCTTTTATCGTTTAACGCAACTGCGAGAGGCGCGGCCGGTCGCTCAGCGCGATGGTTATTCCGAGGAGTCCGCCTTGGCCGCTTTTTTGTGATGCGGCATGGCCTTGTGGTGCATGCCAGACATGGACGACTTGCTTTCCATGGCTTCCTGCTTGGCTTGCAAGTCTTGCGCGCGTTGCTCGACGTCGGCTGCCTTGGCCGGATCAGTGCTCATCATGACGCCATTGTCCTGCGCATATGCGGCGCCCGTGAGGGCCGTGAGAGAAACGAGGATCGCCAGGGACACTTTCTTCATCTTTACCTCCGTAGAGTGGTTGTGGCTGAGGACTGCCCGTCCGATCATAAGGACATTGCATTCTAGTCAGCAATATCCGCTCAAATAGACCCTTTGTAACAGATTTGACGGATAGTTACATTTAGTTACAGATGCGTCGCTCAGGCTGACCTGGCAATCTCACAGCGATCTCAGCTAACCGTAAGGATTGCCGGACGTCGTGTGCCACACGAGGATGACCGGCAAAGCGTACGTGCAATGTCTGAACATACCGGTGGACTGCGAAGCATCTCGTGATCCATTGAAGTTCACCTGCTGCTCAGGAGCTAACGCACAATTGCTTTGCATGCCTTATTAATCGGTCAGGTTCGTCTAGAACCAGCCAATCGCGCGGTAGACGTAAAACTGTGCAATGCCAATCAACTCATGCAGCGCGGTGTCGGCGTTGACCAGATTGTCGAAGCGCGGCAGCCAGCCCCGATGCACGTGCCGACGGTTGGAGATGAGCAGTTCAGGTGTCAGTTCGAAGCGATGGAAGTCGAGTAAGGCACGCGGCATCTGGTACGCCGAGGTGACGAGGATCAACGTGTCGTAACGCGTATCGCGCAGAATAACCGCTACATTGCGGGCATTTTCGTAGGTGGTGAGGCTCTGGTTCTCGAGGATGACATCACTGCGCGGCACCTGTTTTGCCAGAAGATAGGGCAGGTAAGTATCCGCCTCTGATGCCTCGTGCTTTTGCGGATTGCCTCCGCTAATGATGACCATGCAGTTCGAGCCACTGCGTTTGCAGGCGGTATAGGTCGCGGCGCTCGCGGCGATGCGGGCGAGCGCGTCGAATCGCGGCACAAGCTTGTGGTTATCGTCGTAATCGGTGCCGCTTCCGAGCATGACGATCATCGTACGCGGCCCGTAAGTCAGGGGATCGGTGGAAGGCGGCCCCTTTTGGGCCCAGTCGAGCAGTGGGCTCGTGAGCCAGCCCGCCGCCAGCAACCAGAAAAAGATGACACCGGCAACCGCGAGCGCGACGCGGGCCTTGGGCCATAGCAGAATTGCTGCAAAAAAAAGCGCCAATAAAGTGAATAGAATCAATTTAAATGGGGTAACGTATGGTTTTCAGGGCATTCACGCTGCTGCCATCGCACCGCTCAGGTTGCATCGCAAGCACGTGGAGCGAACGCTAACACGGGTTCGTTACGGGGGCTCTGAATCATGGAATGACAGGCAGCGCCTGGCGGAAATCGGAGACATCGCAGATTGCGATCGGTTTTTCGTCAAGAGTGGGTGCTACGCGCGTCACTGGAGGCGCGGTGATGTGCTGCACGTAGATGTGTCATGGCCGCACTTTAAGAAAGAAGTGAGATGACAACGTATTCCAACGAAGTAGTTCTCGAAGCGCTGAGGCGGGCGCAGTATCGCCAGGTCCCGTGGGCCAGACGTCCCGGAGTTTTCCAATATCTGCGCGCGCTGGGCCTGATGGAGACAGTCAGGCAACGCACGGTCGCTCCCGCTCCCGGGTTTCACGCGCCCGTTGATATCGCTGTGCTTACCGATCGCGGACGGGCGGAGTTTACCCGGCTTGAGCGTGACGAGCGCTCGCGGAACTGGACCGCGCACAGGATGAACGATTACGTGGCCGCGGAGACCCGCACGGCCGATCTGGAAGTACGGCCCTAGTCGGCACTGTCCGAAGGTGACGTCGGCGCCATGTGCGCCAGGGTCTTGCCATGCGTGCGTCTCACGCGCGTTGTGCAGGACCACGAAGATTTGCGCGAAAAAAAGCCCGTATCACAAGGATACGGGCTTACCGGAATTACTTCTGCCACGCTGTGCTAATGGCATGAGTGAGACTGGTTTCGACGCGCCGGGTTCCCGCGATGCTCTATTCCAGGTGCACGTCTATTCTGCCGACAGGTCAGGGCGCGTCGTCCCTTTGGACTTGACCTGGCGAAGTGAACTCATGCGATCGTTCGTGGCATGAGCTGACGCCTTCTGCCGAGATTCGGAAGCCTCAACGGCGTCGCGGACCGTCATCGCGCGAAGGCTCCGGTCGAGTGCGCGCATTGCTCGCTATGTCACCGCGCAAGTCACCACGCGGCACCGGCGGCGTGAAATCGCGCGGGCGCTCGTCCTGTTGCCAGGCTTCCATTGTGGCGGGCCGATCCGGCCGCCATTTCCATCCTTGTGGCTTTTGCTGTGCGAAAGCAGGTGCGGCGAGTGATGAAACAACAATGCCGCACAGAAGCAGTGACATTGGTTTCATGCTGGGCTCCGTTCAAACCTGTCAGATCAGGCTTGTGTGCATATTCGTACGGTATGCTCAGGAGCGAAAGCGCGCTGTAAGTAATAGTAAATGGATGTTTCACCACGCTTCATCAGGCACGGAGTATGGATCGGCGTGTCACTAGGAGGCAACTGCGCGCGCCTGTGTCCGGTTGATGGAGGCGGTAGACGATGGTGGCAGAGCGGTCATCTTCCGACCGCCTGACCCGAGCCCCAAGGGGCTCCAGATACGCGTTGAGCGCCGGATGGCGCCCAACGGCAGAGCAGCAGATTTCTTCAGGCCATCTTGACCGGAGCGCGCCACGATTCCGGATTGGTCCAGAACGCGCCACGCAGGCGATCACGGCTCGGCGGAGCCGGCGGTTTAGCCGCGGTGGCGCCGATACGGCCGCGCAGCGAAATTTCGCGCCCGCTCGTGCCAAGTCGCTTAACTATTTCGGCGAGCGTACCATCGGCTTGCCACTCGTCAAAACGGCGGCGGCAAGTCGGCGGCGAGGGATAGCGGCCGGGAAGCTTGGACCAGCCTTCTCCCGTCGAGAGTACCCACAGAACCGCATTCACAACCGCGCGTGCTTCCACGCGTGGCCGGCCGCGTCGTTCACTCCGTGCTGGCTCCGCACAGAACAACGCCTCGACCAGCGCCCACTCGTTATCTCTCAAATCGTCGAACAGCATCATGTCTCACCTCAGCGAAGCTAACTCCGGTGCGCTGCCCCGCGCCGCGCACTCTCCATGCACTCAATCGCGAGTGCCAGGCGGGGTCGGGCTTGTCATGCTCTGCCAATCAGTCAGATCCATGACGCCGACCCAGTGCGCATCCAAATGCACGAAGCGTGCCATCTATTAAAAAACTACCTCGAAGCCCCGTGTTAGCGGGCCAGCGCGGGCGTTAGTCAGGGGCGTATGAGAATCCAAAAAACCCGTTTCGCAAATCGGGACAATCACCAATCTTGTGCAATCAAGCCCGCGCAGCGTGCGTTTGCGCCTTATTGCTGCATCGCAGCGAAACAACACGCGGGGTGTGATGCATGAAAAGAAACAATAGAATGTTCATCAAATGCCGCCATTAATGAGGGTTTGGGATGAATGTGACGCTTCGTCAACTAAGGGTTTTCATTGAAGTCGCGCGTTTGCAGAGTTTCAGTCGCGCAGGCGATGAGATTGGGCTGACGCAGTCTGCTGTCAGCCGTTGCGTGCGAGAACTGGAGGCGGAAATTGGCCTGAAGCTGATTGACCGGACCACGCGTGAGGTGCAACTGACGGATGTGGGTGGCAATCTGGTGTCGAGCGTCTCTCGTCTCCTGACCGATCTGGACGACGCGTTGCGCGAGATTCGCGAGATCGGCGAGCAGCGCCGCGGCCGGGTAGTCGTGGCGGCAAGTCCTACGGTAGCCTGCCGGTTGATGCCGCAGGTGGTCGCCGCTTGCGGCCAGCAGTTTCCGTTCATTACGCTGGGCCTGCGCGACGACGTGCAGAGCGACGTGGTCCGCAAGGTGAAGTCGGGGGAAGTCGATTTCGGCGTCGTCATAGGCCCGTTTGCGGCGGACGACCTGCTGAGCGAGCCGTTGATGACCGACTCGTTCTGTCTGGTATCGCGCGACGACCATCCGCTCGCGGAGCGGTCGAACGTGCCATGGACCGAACTCGAAGGGCAGCAGCTGGTGATGCTCGATTACGCGTCGGGCAGCCGGCCGATCATCGATGCAGTCATGCTGGAGCATGGTGTCAGTGCCACCGTGGTGCAAGAGCTTGGGCACTCGGCGACGGTCTTCGGGCTGGTGGAGGCGGGCATTGGCGTCAGCGTGTTGCCGTGGCTGGCGCTGCCGTTGCCCGCGGATACGTCGCTGGTGGCGCGCCCACTGGTGCCGCGCGCTGAACGCACGGTTGAACTGGTGCGGCGGCGCGACCGTTCGCTCTCGCCTGCTGCGCAGGCCGTGTGGGGTTTGATCCAGGAGTTGCCTGCCAGGGCGGAAGATTTGCGTTGAGGGGACGGGCGGCCGTCGCGCTGTCTTCGTGTCGTCCTGGCCTGGCCGGGATGACGTGGCACGCTAAACTTCTGGTCTGCCCCAACTGACCCGCGTGGATGCCCTGATGAGCGAACTGGATCTGTCTATGTCCCTCCTGCCCAATGCGCGTGATGCCGTTCGCGCCTTGCGACCCTCTCAGATACGCGAAGTGGCCAACGCCGGGTTCGGCGTCGAGAATGTACTGCCGTTCTGGTTCGGCGAGTCGGACCGGATCACGCCGGGGTTCATCCGGACCGCGGCGAGCGAGGCGCTCGCCGCCGGTGCGACCTTCTACACCCACAATCTCGGCATTGCGCCGCTGCGAGCGGCGCTCGCCCGCTACGTCACGCACTTGCATGGTGCGACCGAGGTCGAGCACGTCGCGGTGACCAGCGCAGGCGTCAACGCCTTGATGCTGGCTGCGCAACTGGTGATCGGCGCGGGCGACCGGGTGGTCGCGGTCACGCCGCTGTGGCCCAATCTGGTTGAGATCCCGAAGATTCTCGGCGCGCACGTCGAAACGGTCGCGCTGAGCTATGGTGCGCAGGGCTGGACGCTCGATCTCGCGCGGCTTCTCGCAGCGCTGACGCCCGCCACGAAAATGCTGCTGATCAATTCGCCCAACAATCCAACTGGCTGGGTGATGACGAAGGAGCAACAGCGCATCGTGCTGGAGCATTGTCGACGCTACGGCATCTGGATCGTAGCCGACGAGGTCTACGAGCGCCTGTATTACCCGGAGGATGCCGCCGGAGCCACGTCCGACGCGTTGCATGTCGCCCCGTCCTTTTTAGACCTGGCTACGCGGGACGAGCGCGTGATCTGTGTGAATTCCTTCTCCAAGGCCTGGCTCATGACCGGTTGGCGGCTCGGCTGGATCGTCGCGCCTGCCATACTGATGGACGATCTGGGCAAGCTGGTCGAATACAACACGTCTTGTGCACCGGCGTTCGTGCAGCTTGCCGGTATTGCGGCGGTCGAGCAGGGCGGCCCGTTGACCCGTGAACTGGTATCCGACCTGAAGACGTCGCGCGATCATCTGGTACGGGCGTTGTCTGCATTGCCGGGTGTTGATGTGAAGGCGCCGGCGGGCGCCATGTATCTGTTCTTTTCGTTGCCTCACGCGACACAAAGTCTCGCGTTGTGCAAAGCGCTGGTGCGGGAAGTGGGGCTGGGCCTCGCGCCCGGCAGTGCATTTGGTCCCGAGGGCGAAGGGTTTGTACGGTGGTGCTACGCATGCGATACCGCACGGCTGGATCAGGGCGTCGCACGGCTTGCGGAATTCCTCGGCCGCCATTGCGCCAGCTAAGCGGGTTGGATTCGATTGGTAGCCAGGATCGCGCACCAATTCGACCAGAGTTGGGCTCCTTTTCGCATCGTTATGCCCGGGAAGCCCGAATCAACGGGATTTCGGCTTTACGCACCGATTGTTTTTGCGTAATATGGCGTTCAGTCACGCGATTCCTTTCAGGAACATCGCTGCTCCGTCCGGCTGGGTTTGGCTCGATTGCCTGTTTCGCCTCCCCCCGGTGCGTGCTCCCATCAATATGACCGATCAGAATCGGGCGAGCGCGTCTTCAGTTCCACATCGTCTGTTTGATCCGGTTCTTTGACCACAGGGTCTGACCTAGCTGCATGAATACCCAAGAGGCGAAGATCGTCCTCGAGACTGCCTTGATCTGCGCGCAGGAGCCTTTAAAGCTCGGTGAATTGCGCAAGCTCTTTGCCGACGGTGTGTCGGCAGACACGGTTCGCACGTTGCTCGAAGACCTGAAGCAGGATTGGTCTGGGCGAGGTGTTGAACTGGTGGGACTGGCGTCGGGCTGGCGTTTTCAAAGCAAGCCCGCGATGCGTTCGTATCTGGATCGCTTGCATCCTGAGAAGCCGCCGAAATATTCGCGCGCCGTTCTCGAGACGCTGGCGATTATTGCGTATCGGCAACCGGTCACACGGGGCGATATTGAAGAAATTCGCGGCGTCACCGTGAATACGCAGGTCGTCAAGCAACTCGAGGATAGGGGCTGGATCGAAGTGATCGGCCATCGTGACGTGCCAGGCCGTCCGGCGCTCTATGCGACGACGCGGCAGTTTCTCGACGACCTCGGCCTGAAGGCGCTCGACGAGTTGCCGCCACTGGAAGATCCGTCGGCGCAGTTGAACGTAGATCTGCTCGGTCAGCACGCAATCGAGTTTCCCGACGCGGTGGCGACTGGTAATGAGTTGGCCGGTGAAACGCCTGCCGAGGTTTCGGAGCATGACGCGCAGTCACTGGTTGTGCATGGCGGTGCCGTGCTTGAGGCCAATGGCGAGCAGCCGGTTGGCGCATCGCCTGAAAGCGAAGTCGGGGCAGGCGCGTCGCACGAATCCACCGGCGTCGAGGCCCCCGTGGCCGCCGCACTGAACAGTGCGCACGAAAGCAACGAGCCGGAATCAGGTGAATTTGCTCGCGCCGAAACAGCAAACGCTGATGCAGCGTCATTGGCGGGAACAGAAACAGTTGATGCACCAGAAGCAGAGCGTGGCGCGAGCGACGAAACAGGGCATCAGCCTGCGGCTGGTGGTCCCGTTGGCGTAGCGCACGACGAGGGTATCGCGGCAGTGACCGCGCACGGACCCGGCGACACGAATCACGCGGCGTCGTCAGGTACCTCTGCAGAAGGACATATCGAACCGCACGCGCAAGCCGCAGCCGCCGAAAGCGCCGCTGAGGTTGCACAAGATCAGGATTCGGTCTCCCAGACCGATCCCGCAATACCCGCGCACGACTCGGGCGAACTCCGTGGTACTGGGTTCGCCGTCGAGTCGAACCCGACACGTGCGGCCCACGGCGATCCAGAAGACCGCCGTGATGCTGCACAGGACGCGGGCGTTCTGACCGACGACGAAAACGAGTCGCGCAGCGCCTGACGTAACCGAACTTTTGCCGCGCCCGCAACGGGCGCGCGCGACCTGACACTTTGAGGTTGTTTTGACAGATACCCACGACACCGATTCGTCCGAATCCGAGCGCGCCGTGCGCGCCGACGAAACGCGTACTTCGCAAACGTCGGCAGGCGCTACCGAGCGTCCGGCCCAAGCTGAGGGCGCAGAAGGTGAAGAGCGTCCGCGCCGCGGCCTGCGCCGCGGGCCGCGCAGCCTGATCGCACGGCGTCGCGCGGGGGCGAAGTCCAAGGGCGCGGAAGGTGCGCCGGAGCCGGTCGTGACGGAAGCACCGCCGGACGGCGAAGTCGTTGCGCAGGTACGCATGCCGCGCAAAGAGCCGGGCTCGAAGGGACAAGGGCCGCGCCGCAATGCGGGAGCGAGGCAGGGCGGTCAGCCGCGCGAAGGCAGTCAGTCACGCGAAGGCGCTCAGCCGCGCGAAGGCGCTCAGCCCCGTGAGGGCGCTCAGCCCCGTGAGGGCGGCCGTGGTCGGCAGAATCGTCGAGTTGACGTGCCGGCGGTGACCGCCGCCACGCCCGATGCCGGCCAGGATGACCTGTTTTCGTATGTGACGTCGCCCGCATTCGATGCGGACAACAGCACCACCGGTGGCGTGCGCGCGCCGATGCTGCGCCGTGGCAAGCCCGCTGCGCCCAAGCGCGTGCTGTCGCCGGACGACGACGCGCCGAAGCTGCACAAAGTGCTCGCCGAGGCGGGCATGGGTTCGCGCCGCGACATGGAAGAACTGATCATCGCGGGGCGCGTATCGGTCAATGGTGAGCCTGCGCATATCGGCCAGCGCATCATGCCGACCGATCAGGTCCGCATCAACGGCAAGCCCGTCAAGCGCAAACTGCAGAACAAACCTCCGCGGGTGCTGCTGTATCACAAGCCGACCGGTGAAATCGTCAGTCATGCCGACCCGGAAGGTCGTCCTTCGGTATTCGACAAGCTGCCGCCGATGAAAACCGCCAAATGGCTCGCGGTCGGCCGTCTCGACTTCAACACTGAGGGTCTGCTGATGCTGACCACTTCGGGCGATCTGGCGAACCGTTTCATGCATCCGCGATATAGCGTCGAGCGTGAATATGCGGTGCGGGTCGTCGGCGAACTGGCCGAAGGGATGCGCCAGAAGCTATTGCATGGCGTGGAACTCGAAGACGGTCCGGCAAATTTCCTGCGCATTCGCGATGGTGGCGGCGAAGGCACCAATCACTGGTATCACGTCGCGCTGGCTGAAGGACGTAACCGCGAAGTGCGCCGGATGTTCGAAGCAGCTGGCCTGATGGTGAGCCGGCTGATTCGCACGCGCCACGGCCCGATCACGCTGCCCAAGGGCCTGAAGCGTGGTCGTTGGGAAGAACTGGAAGACAATCAGGTGCGCAGCCTGATGGCTTCCGTGGGTCTGAAAGCGACCAGCGAAGAGAAGGGTGGCGGTCGCAACGCGGCGCCGGAGCGCAAGCAACCGGATCCAATGCAGACGTCGATGGGCTTTATCAATCGTGAGCCGGTTTTGATGTCGCATGGCCGTTTCGACCAGCAGCCGCAGCGCGGCGGTCCGCGGCGAGGTGCGGCGGGCGGCGGTTTTGGTGGCGGCAGTGGTGGTGCCGGTGGTGCCCGTGGTGAGGGCTTCGGCGGCGGCGGTTTTGGTCGCGGTGCGGGTCGGGGCGCCGGTGGTAGCGGGTTCACGGGGCCCATGAGCAGCGGCGGCGGTTCGACCGTGCCGCGTGGCGGACGTGATGTCGACGGTAACCGCGCACCTTCGGGGAGCGGCAACCGTGCGGCGGGTGGCGGCAAGCGTGCTGCTGGGGCGAATGCCGGCAACCCGGGCAACGGCGGCGGTCGTGGACCTGGCGGCGGCAACCGTGGCGGCAACGCCAACCGTTCGGGCGGCGCAAACCCGAGTGCGGGAGCCAATCGCGGCGGCGCCGGTCCGCGCGGCCGCTCGCGCGGTCGCTAGGTCCGTGCCGGGCTAGTCCTGATATTCGGCTGCATTACGCCCTTGCGTGTGATGAGCCGAGTAGCCGCAAGCGCGCGGCTGTACCACATCACCATGCTGCGAGAGCCACGACGCGGCGTGAATCGTCAGGTCGCGGGATTCAGCCGGATCAGGTGAATCCTCGGCTTGCGAGCATGCTCCGAAGCGTCATCGCATATCTCGCATAGAAATCAGTGCCGGATGCGAATCGCGAGCCGATGGGTTCCCGCCCTCGTCACTCACACCCCAGTTCTGCCGAAGCTCGTGTGCAAAGGACGAATCGCCCTCATCTGGCGCAAAGATTGCCGTGAAATCAAGCGGAAATGCGCTTTACGGGTCGGTCGGCGGTTTGCGTTTGTCGTGAAAAATGGCTACAATCGCAGAGTCGCTGGGCGTGCGGCTTTTTATGTGCGGCTCAGGTGCGACCACCGGCAATAAGATGATGGGCGTTTCGCCCATTTTTTTTTGCCGCTTTAGTTTGTGGTTCGGCATCTTGGGTAGCACGAACGTGCGCCGGCTTGGCGCGCGGCCCGCATTGGTTGTTTGCAAAACAGGCGGCAGGCTCGCTGCGCGAACATCTAAGAGGGCACTGTGCAACTGACGGAACTGATTGAAACCACGGTCGTGGGACTCGGCTACGAGCTCGTCGATCTCGAGCGCACCGGGCGCGGCATGTTGTGTATTTATATCGACCAGCCAGCCGGCATCGCGATCGAAGACTGCGAGAAAGTTACACGTCAGCTCCAGCACGTTTTGACGGTCGAAAATATTGACTATGAGCGGCTTGAAGTATCGTCGCCGGGGCTCGACCGCCCGCTGAAGAAACTGGCGGATTTTGAACGCTTCGCAGGCAGCGAAGTGGTAATCACATTGAAAAAGCCATTGGACGGACGGAAATCGTACCGGGGCATCGTGCATGCTCCGCAAGGCGAGACGATCGGTCTGGAATTTGAAGGGAAGGAAGGCGCCGCGATGCTCGATTTCACGCTCGCGGACATCGATAAAGCACGCCTCGTTCCGAAGTTTGACTTTAGGAGCCGCAAACAATGAGTCGCGAAGTGTTGATGCTGGTGGATGCGCTGGCACGCGAGAAGAACGTCGACAAAGACGTGGTATTTGCCGCGCTCGAAGCGGCTCTCGCTTCGGCCTCCAAGAAACTCTTCGAAGAGGACGCGGACATCCGCGTTCATATCGACCGTGAAAGCGGCGAGCACGAAACGTTTCGCCGCTGGAAGGTGGTGCCGGACGAAGCCGGTCTGCAAGAGCCGGATCAGGAAATCCTGCTGTTCGAAGCACG
>FTKM01679005.1_pt1 | contig 34965 bp, 26 predicted proteins | sample 1658051 | NCBI WGS metagenome assembly FTKM01 (sample SAMEA3914794, study PRJEB12502) | metagenome | biome: forest; material: soil | place: Canada | collected 2011-07-05 | depth 0.1 m | reverse complement strand
ATTCCCGCCGGCCTATGTGAGCCAGTCGTACCCGGTGTTCACGCATACGCTAGGCATCCGCATCACGGACCGCGCGACCGGCAAGGAGGTCTACAACGTGCTGGCGCGGAATGCGGGCGACGAGCCGTCGCTGGTGCGCGCCATGCCGTATCTGGTGCGCAGCGCGCTGGCTGACTTCCCGCTCGGTAACGGCGCGGTCCGCATGGTCAAGCTGCCGGTGGACAAGAACGCCGGCATCTCGAGCGAGGCGGCCGGATCGCCCGCGCCTGCTGCGCCGACCTCGGCGCCGGGTGACGTGCAATAAAAGCAGCGGTTGCGCCGCCTCAAGAGAGGGGCGGCGTTTTGAGCGAGCGTCGACTTACGACACGCCGTAACCCAAAGCCTTATGCCGCGATTTTCGCGTGCCGCGCCGAATGCTGACGCACTTCGCCACGTTTGTGCACGCGCTTGCCGGCGGCATACGTTTCAAAGATCGCGCGGTCGTCGCCGAGCAGGGCGAAGGCAAACAGCAGTTCTTCGAGCGACTCGGTGCGGTTCGTGCGGCGGGCGAGCAGGGGCGTCGCCTGCGGGTCGAGTACGACAAAATCGGCTTCCGAGCCGGGCTTGAGCGTGCCGACCTTGTCCGCCAGATCGAGCGCCTCTGCGGCGCCTGCGGTCGCCAGCCAGAACATGCGCGTAGCGGTCAGGTGATGTCCGGTCAGGCGGGCAACCTTGTGCGCTTCGTTCATGGTCTGCAGCATCGAGAATGACGTGCCGCCGCCGACGTCGGTGGCGAGCGCGATCGGCATGCCGGCTTCATCTGCCTTGTCGAAATCGAACAGACCGCTGCCGAGGAACAGATTCGAAGTCGGGCAGTGCGATGCCACGGCGCCCGTCTGCGCCATGCGCTTGCGGTCTTCCTCGTCGAGGTAGATGCAATGGCCGTACACCGCGCGGCGGCGCAGCAGATCGTAGTGATCGTAGATGTCCAGATAGCTGCGGTGACCGGGGAACAGGTCGGCGACCCATTTCACTTCGTCGGTGTTTTCGGCGACATGGCTCTGAATGAAGATGTCCGGATGCTCGCGGGCGAGCACGCCGCAGGCTTCGAGTTGCGCTTGCGTGGAAGTCGGCGCAAAGCGCGGCGTGAGGGCATACATCTGGCGTCCACGGTTGTGCCAGCGGCCGATCAGCTCGGCGCTGTCGTCGTAACCCGACTGCGCCGTGTCGCGCAGAAACTCCGGGCAGTTGCGGTCCATCAGCACCTTGCCTGCCACCATGCGCAGGTTGCGCGCCTCGCTTTCGGTGAACAGCGCGTCAGCGGATTCCTTGTGAACGGTGCAATACACGAGCGCGGTCGTCGTTCCACACGCCAGCAGTTCTTCGACGAAGAAGCTCGCGGTGTCCTGGGCGTATGCCGGGTCGGCGAAGCGGCGCTCGGTCGGAAACGTGTACGTTTCGAGCCACGGCAGCAGGCCCGGTGCTGGGGACGCGATCATGTCCGTCTGCGGGTAATGGATATGCGTGTCGATAAAGCCCGGCACGATCAGCTTGTCGCGCAGGTCCTGCACCTGGGTGCCGGGGTTCAGTTGCGCCGAAACCGTCGCATAGGCGCCGGCCGCGACGACGTGGCCGTCCGCGACGATCAACAGGCCATCTTCGTTGAAAACCGCCGCGTTGGACGACTGCGCAGGATCACCGTTGAAGGTCAGCAGTTGGGCGCGATAAGCTGATTGTGCCGATTGAGTCATGGGGAAAACCGTCTCCGTTATAGGGGATGTCATTGGCGAAGCGGCGGCGCGCACTGCGCTGCCGCCAGGCCATTCATTGCGCGTGCGCTGTCAGTGCCCGTCGGCGATATGCCAGCGGGCGTCGAGCCTGGCGATTAGCGCATCACGTTCCGCGGGCGTCACGAACGCCGCTTCGAAGCTGTTGCGGATAATGGTGTAGACCTCGCCGTCGGTGAGCTTGAGGGCGTCGATGGTGGCGAGGTAGTTGGCGTTGACGTAGCCGCCGAAGTAGGCCGGATCGTCGGAATTCACGGTGACGGCGACGCCCTTGTCGAGCAAGGCCTTTAACGTGTGCTTGGTCAGATCGTCGAACACGCACAGCTTCAGATTCGACAGCGGGCACACCGTCAGGGCGACACGCGTGTCGGCAAGGCGCGTGACAAGAGCCGGATCTTCGATGCTGCGCACGCCGTGATCGACGCGATCCACTTTCAGAAGATCGAGCGCTTCGTAAATGTACGAAGGCGGTCCTTCTTCGCCGGCATGCGCGACGAGCTTCAGACCTTTCGCGCGGGCCTTGGCGAAGACGCGTTCAAACTTTGAAGGCGGATGGCCGCGCTCCGACGAATCAAGCCCAACACCAATCAGTCGATGCCGGTACTGATCGAACAACGGCAATGCTTCGTCGAAGGTGGCGAGTGCGTCTTCCTCGGACAGATGCCGCAGGAAACACAGGATCAGCTTGCTCGTCAGGCCGCGTTGTTCCGCATCGGCGAGGGCTCGCTCGATCCCGGCGACCACCGTCGCAATCGGAACACCGCGTTCCGTATGGGTCTGCGGATCGAAAAAAATCTCCGTATGGATGACGTTGTCGGCGAGCGAGCGCTCCACATACGCCATCGTCATGTCGTAGAAATCCTGCTCCTTGAGCAGCACACTCGCGCCTGCATAGTAGATATCGAGGAACGATTGCAGGTCCGTGAACGCATAGGCGGCGCGCAGCGCTTCGATGGAGTCGTAGGCGAGCTTCACGCCGTTGCGCTCGGCGAGCCTGAAGATCAGCTCGGGTTCGAGCGAGCCTTCGATGTGGATATGCAGTTCGGCTTTCGGCGCGCCTGCGACCTTGTCGGCAAGAGTGAGTGCGGTCGTCGTATTCATGTTCGTTGTTTCAGTGGTCTGATTGGTGAGGAGTCTTTGCTCGCCGGATGCGTGGCGCCGACTCTGGATTCGTTAGTCGTGTCATGCCGCCAGTGCAGCGTGCGCGTTCGCTTCGACGGCCTGCAACACCTGCGCGGCCGCCGCGATCGCGATGATCTCGGGCGATTTGTCGACGATGCCGTCCACGCCCAGCGGACATTTCATCCGCGCGATTTGCGAGGGATCGATGCCACGCGCGGCGAGCCGGTGTTCGAACTGCTTGCGCTTGCTATGCGAGCCGATCATGCCGAAGAACGCGAAGTCGCCGCGCCGCAGGATACGCTCGGCCAGTTCCAGATCGAGCGCGTGGTTGTGCGTCATCACGATGAAATACGTATGCGGTCCGGCTTCATCAATTGCTGCGTCAGGCGCGTCGTTGGGATCGATCGTGACGTTGGCCGCCTGTAGCGTTTCCACGGGTGGAAACTGCGCGTCGCGTTCGTCGACCCAGCGCACGTGACATGGCAGCGTGGCGAACACGCGTACCAGCGCGGCACCCACATGACCGGCACCGAACAGCACGACCGCGAAATCGCGCGGCGCGATGGTTTCGGTCAGCAGCGAACTGCTTTCGTCGAAACCGGCGCCGTCCCACAGCAGACAGTCGGGGCCTTCGACGCCGGGTTCCGGGTCGGACAGCATCACCGCATCCGGTGCGGGGCCGAATGATACGCTACGCACCGTCGATTGACCGGCGGCCACCCGCTTGGCAAGCGACGTGATCCAGCCCAGATCGCCGATGTCGAGGCGTTCGAACGCGAGCACCACGGCACCGCCACAGCACTGGCCAAGACTCGGGCCAAGCGCAAAGCGCTCGAGCCGCCGTGTATGCGGCGTACGCATGCCGTCGCGCAGGACCTGGCGCGCGCTTTCGATGGCTTTCCATTCGAGATGGCCGCCGCCGATGGTGTGCTTCGCGGAATCGCGCGTGACGATCATCTTCGTGCCGGCCTCGCGGGGCGCCGAACCTTCGACGCGCGCAACCGTCACGAGGACGGCGGCATCGCCGTGCGTGAGCAGGTGTTGCAGATCGGTTAGCCAGGCTTGCATCCGGCGGTTCTCCAGACAAGGCCGCACGGGATATCCGTGCGACCGGTTAAGCGTGGCGCCGCGCGTTCGTGTCGCGCGACGCATGAAAATTCAGGCGCTCGTGTCGATGCTCGCGGGCGCGCTTTTCGCCTCCTGCTCCTGCGGCGGTGCTGGTGCCGAAGGCGATGGATCGCCGCCCGACAACAGTAGTGCGTCCAGTGCATCGAGGATCGCTTCCGGCGTGGCGGGCGCGCGCAACGATGGCGCGCACTTCGCCTCAGGCGCCGCAGCCGCGATAGCATCGCGAATCGCGAGAAACACCGAGAACGGCAACAACAGCGGCGGCTCGCCCACTGCTTTCGAACGGAATACCGTCGGCTCCGCATTCTCATTGTGGTAGAGACGCACGTGGAACGCGGCGGGCGTGTCGCTGACGGCCGGAATCTTGTAGGTCGACGGCGCGTGTGTCATCAGTCGACCCTCGCGGTTCCACCAGAGTTCCTCGGTGGTGAGCCAGCCCATGCCCTGAATGAAGCCACCTTCCACCTGACCAATATCGATGGCCGGGTTGATCGATTGCCCCGCGTCATGCAGCACGTCTGCGCGTACCAGTTTCCATTCGCCGGTGAGCGTATCCACGATCACTTCCGACACCGCCGCGCCATAAGCAAAGTAGTAGAACGGATGGCCCGTGAGTGTTTTCGGGTCCCAATGTACTTTCGGCGTGGTGTAGAACCCGTCGGACCATAACTGGACGCGGGCCAGATAGGCTGCGGCAACCAGTTGCGAGAAGGGCATGGCGGCATCGTTGACGAGCACCGTGCTGTTCGCGAACTGCACGTCCGCGGGTTCACCGCCCAGCTCTTTGGCAGCCAGCGCGGCCAGCCTGTTACGGATGGTGCGCGCCGCGGCTTCCGCTGCCTTGCCGTTCAGATCGCTACCGGTGGAGGCGGCTGTTGCCGAGGTGTTGGCGACCTTGGAGGTGTCCGTGGCTGTGGCGCGTACACGCGCCAGCGGAATGCCCAGTTCGTTCGCCACGACCTGCGCGACCTTGGTGTTTAGCCCCTGGCCCATCTCGGTGCCGCCGTGATTGACGAGGACTGAACCGTCCTTGTACACATGCACGAGCGCGCCGGCCTGATTGAGGAACGGTACGTTAAACGAAATCCCGAACTTCAGTGGCGAAAAGGCAATGCCGCGCTTCAGCACTGGGCTTGCTGCGTTGAACGAGGCCAGTGCCGCGCGACGCGCGCGGTAGTCGCTGCTCGCTAGCAGTTCGTCAGTGAGCGGCGCAATCACGTTGTCTTCGACGCGTTGACCATACGGCGTCACGTCGCGCTCGCCGCTGCCGTAGTAGTTGGCGAGCCTCACATCGAGCGGGTCGCAATTGAGTTGCCGCGCGATGCTGTCGAGCATCACCTCCATTACCAGCGCGCCCTGCGGACCACCGAAGCCGCGAAACGCGGTGTTCGACTGCGTATTGGTCTTGCAGCACAGGGCCAGGATCTCGACGTCGGACAGGTAGTACGCGTTATCGAAGTGGCACACAGCGCGCGTGGCCACCGCGCCAGACAGATCCGCAGAATAGCCCGCCCGCAGCGCGATTTCCACGCGCGCGCCGAGAATGCGGCCATTTTGATCGAAGCCTGCTTCGTATTCATAAACCGCGTCGTGGCGCTTGCCCGTGATCATGAAATCGTCGTCACGGTCGGCGCGCACTTTCACCGGGCGATGCAGCAGCTTTGCTGCGAGCGCAGCGATGCACGCGAACAACGCCGATTGCGATTCCTTGCCGCCGAAGCCACCGCCCATGCGTCGGCATTCGCACACGACGCTATGCGCGGGCCAGTCGAGCATATGCGCCACCATCTGCTGCATCTCACTCGGATGCTGCGTCGAACTGTAGACCACCACGCTATCCATCTCTTTGGGGATCGCGTAAGCGACTTGTCCCTCGAGATAAAACTGTTCCTGACCGCCGACTTCGAAGCTGCCCTGTATCCGATGCGGCGCGGCGGCGATTTTCGCGGCCGGCTCGCCGCGCCTCAGATGCAGCGGCGGCAGGACGAACTGCTTCCTGGATTTGGCTTCGGCCGGCGTGAGGACGACCTCGAGCGGTTCGTAGCGCACGACGTCGTCGCTTTTTGCCAGCGCTGCGGCACGTCGCGCAAGCTCGTGACTTTCGGCGATTACCGCGAACACCGGCTGGCCGAGATACAGCACTTCGTCTTCGGCGAGAATCGGGTCGTCGTGCAGGACGGGGCCGCAATTATTCTCGCCGGGGATGTCGGCGGCGCTCAGCACGGCGACGACGCCAGGCGCGTTACGCACAGCGCTCAGATCGAGCGAGACAATGCGGGCGTGCGCGTGACGTGCGAGCCCAAGCGCTGCGTGCAACGTTCCCTGGAGTTCCGGAATATCGTCGGTATAGGTCGCTTCGCCACTGACATGGAGCGTGGCGGATTCATGCGGTAACGAGGTGCCAATCGCGGCCGTATCGGTTGTCGGGTGTCCACTGGTGTGGACCATGAAGGCATCGGTTTGCTTGTTCATCACGGCGACTCCTCTGCGACGGACGCATCCACGGCACCTGCGGCACCCACGGCACCCTCGGCACCCGTAACGCCCGCTTCGAACGCGAATGCATTCACGTCGCACAAGCTGAGCGGCGCGGCGTCGCGCGTTTCCAGCTGGAAGCGGCGCAGCAGATTGCGCGCCACCTTCAGTCGATAAGCGCTCGTCGCGCGCATGTCTGTGAGCGGCTGGTAGTCGGCGGCGAGCGCATCCATGGCGCGCTGCGTCGTCGTGTCGTCCCATGCCGCGCCGACCAGCGCCGCCTCCACATGGGCCGCGCGTTTCGGCGTGGCCGCCATCCCGCCGAAGGCGATTCTCGCCTCGACGATCACACCGTCCGTCACTCGCAAAGCAAACGCGGCGCAGACTGCTGAGATGTCCTGGTCGTACCGCTTGGCAACCTTGTAGGTGCGAAAGCGCAAATCGGTCCGGGGGCGCGGAACACACAGCGCGGCGACGAATTCACCCGCTGCGAGCGCGGTCTTCTGATAACCGAGGTAGAACGCATCGAGCGCCAGCGTGCGCGTTTTGGCGCCATGCCGAAGCACGACCTCGGCGCCAAGCGCGAGCAGTGCGGGCATCGAATCGCCGATCGGCGAGCCGTTCGCGACATTGCCACCGAGCGTGCCCGCATTGCGGATCGGCAGCGAAGCGAAGCGGGTCCAGAGCTCGGCCAGTTCGGGATAGTCCGCTGCGAGCGCGGCGTAGGCTTCTTCCAGCGTGACAGCGGCGCCGATGGTCAGCGTTTGCGCATCGCGCGCAATCTGCTTCATCTCGACCACGTTACCGACATACAGGATGTCGCCGAGATCGCGGAACTGCTTGGTCACCCATAAGCCGACATCGGTGCTGCCCGCGAGGAGGCGTGCGTGAGGATGAAGAGCGCGCAACGCCGCGAAGGCATCGAGCGTGACCGGTGCGTAGAAGGTGTGCGTACCAAACGCAGCGCCACGCACATCGGGAGCGACATATTCAAACGTATCGCGTCGTTGCAGCGCTTGCAGCGTCTGGGCGACGGCCGCGCGGTCGAATGGCACGCGTGCGTATTGCGAATAATCGAACATCCTCTGCGCCGCGTCGACGATCGGTCGATAGCCGGTGCAGCGACACAGATTGCCTGACAAGGCGGCGTTGATTTCGTCACGGGTGGGTAAGCCGGCGGCGGCCGGCTGGTTCTCGTACAGCGCCCACATCGACATGACAAAGCCGGGCGTACAGAAGCCGCATTGCGAGCCGTGACTGTCGACCATGGCCTGCTGGACGGGATGCAGATTGCCATCGGCCGCACGGAGATCTTCGACAGTGAAGAGCGCCCGTCCGTCGAGCGTAGGCAGGAACTGGATGCAGGCATTGACGGCCTTCAGTTGCAGCGCGCCACGGCTGTCCAGCTCGCCGAGCACTACCGTGCAGGCGCCGCAATCGCCTTCCGCGCAACCTTCCTTGGTGCCCGTGCAATGCAGGTCTTCGCGCAGGTGCTGGAGCACGGTGCGCGAAGCCGGCACGCCCTGAACCTCACGGGCGGTGCCACGGTAAAAGAAACGGATGGTGTGCGTTGTCATGGCGAATCCGAAAGACATTGCGGACCGGGCGCGCGTTACGCAGGGGGTCGCACCGTAGCCGGCCTCGCGCACGTAGATCGCCATCCATATCCCAAGATAGCACTACCTTGTCCCAAAAAGATTTCCCTTGGGTGATGGGGGTTATCAGCGGGAGGTCATGTGAAACGGGCTCGCGGCGCAATGCGTGAACCTGCGGGTTGGGCGCAAAGCCCGGTGGGGCGGGGCGCAGAGGGCGCCTGTCGGGAGGAATTGGGCTTCGAATCCGGGGCGAAGCCGCTCAGACAGTGGCTAGCGAGTGTCCAGGTGTTTACGACAACGAGGCGGCTCCAGGGGCCGCGCGCCAGTTTCTGGCGGTACCAGGCGGCGAGCCTGGGCGCGGCATGGCGGCGCGGCCTCGTTCTGACTAAAGGCGGCTCGGGCGGAACCTCTCACCCGGACCACCCTGCGCATCAAGCAATCCGGCGGCGATTCCGCACTAGGCTCAGCGCGAGCGGCACAAACGCCACGAAAAACGCGATCAGCGACCAGCCCGGCAGGGAAATGCCAAGAATGGGCGGGTACGCGGTTTCGCACAGACCCGCCACCTTGAACACGCCCGGCAGCCAGTGTGCGGGCGGCAGACTGTCGACCACCGGTTGCAGCGCGTCGAAACCGCAGCTAAAGCCCGGATTGGCCAGCACGTAGACGTGCCGCGCCGCGGTCACGATGCCAGCCAGTGCTGACAGCGCCGCCAGCACTTCCAGAAGGCGCACACCGCGCCAGCTGTTCAGACGCGCACCGAGAAAGGCAAAGATCGCGATCAGCAGGAAGAAATAACGTTGCAGGATGCACAACGGGCAAGGGTCTTCATGCAGGCCGTATTGCATATAGAGCGCGCCGCCCACCAGCGCAACGCAGATCAGGGCAAGCAGAATCAGCAGGGAGCGCTCGCGGCGCAGCATCGCATTGTCGTTATTCATGGATCGTGTGGCTGTCGAACATTTAAAGGGGGCAGGTGCCCGCGATTCTAGCGCGAACGCTGCCTGGGCGTTTTTGGCTAGCGGATCGTGTTGAGCACGGCTTCGACCGCCCGGCCGATCCCAAGCAGCGCGTCGTCGCCATGCGGCGCGCCGGCCAGCATGAGCCCGACCGGCGCTTCACCGCGTACGTGGCAGGGTAGCGACAGCGCACAGGCGTCGAGAAAATTAAAAGCGCTGGGGTTGCGCAGGATCAATGCGTTCGTGCGGCCAAAAGCGTCGTCGTCAGTTTCGACGTCGGCGAGGCGTGGCGGCACCACGGGCACGGTCGGCGCCACAATTGCATCGAAGCGTTGCCACAACGTGCGGGCAGCCTCCAGCACGGCGCCCCGCTCGGCTACCAGGTCCAGGTAGTCCGCGGCGCTCGCAGGTTGACCTTTCAGGATGCGGGTCAGCACTCGGGGGTCGTACTGGTCGCGGTGCTTGTCGAGCAGCGTTCGATGCCACGCATACGCTTCGATAGGCGAGAAGCCGAAGCGGTTGATCTCGTGCAGACGGTCGAGTGGCGCAAAGCGGACCTCGCTGACAATCGCGCCGGCCGCCTCCAGATGCTTGAGCGCGGCGTCGATGGCATTGGCCACTTGCGGCTCGACGTCGTCAGTCACGTAGTGGGTCAATACACCGAGGCGCACGCCTTCGAGCGGCCGCAGCGCCGGAATGCGCGGCTCGAGCCCCGCCAGCATGCGGTCGACCAGCGCACAGCAGGCAACTGACACGCCGATCGGACCGAATGAATCGAGCGTTGGCGAGAGCGGCACGGCACCTTGCTTCGGAATGCGCTCGGCAGTCGGTTTGAAGCCAGTGAGGCCGCAAAGCGCTGCCGGGATGCGGATCGAGCCGCCGGTATCGGTGCCAAGTGCGATGGCCGCCATGCCGTCGGCAACCGACGCCGCCGCTCCCGACGACGAGCCGCCCGAGATGCGCTCGTCGCCTTTCACGCCGCGTCGATAAGGGGAAAGCGGATGGCCATAGTGCGGATTCAGACCGAGGCCGGAGAACGCGAATTCGCTCATGTTGGTGCGCCCGACGATCACCGCGCCGGCCCGTTTCAGGCGGGCGACCGCGAGCGCATCGGCGGTGGCGGGCGGTGCGTCGGCAAGGGCGCGGGAACCGGCGCGGGTCACCTGGCCTTCGATGTCGAACAGGTCTTTGATCGAGACGGGAATGCCCGCGAGCGGCGAGAGCACGGTGCCGGCGGCACGCAGACGATCATGGCCGTCCGCGGCGGCGCGGGCGCTCTCGGCATCGACGTGCATGAACACGGTGGCGCCTTGACCCGCCGGATCGGTGATGCGCTCGAGCGCGGCTTCGACGAGCTTGCGGCTCGTGGTGCGGCCTGCGGCGAGATCGGCCGCGAGCCGGGCGAGCGGCGGAAAGGGCTTGAAGTCAGTGGCCATGGTCGTTCAGCTCCGGTTAGAGCCGCATCAATAGGGGTGACGTGCGGGTGAGGCTCAGGCTTCGATCATGCCGCTGCGTCGCCCGGGCGACGTCACGCAGAGCGACGCGAGCGCCGGGAAGATCCGTAAATGATTCTGTGTCAAATCGTGCTGGCAGGCCGCGACCGTACCGCCCGAATTGTAGAACAAGGCTTTGCGCCAGGGGCGCGAGTCCACAGGCAGGCGAAACGGGGAGGGCTGCAACGAGGTCAGGCGTTGCACGTTAAACCGAAGCGCCGCAAATCTGGGTTACCATCCTTCGAATATTACTTTTTGTAAGGATTCGGGTCCTATGCACCACGGTATCGGCTTTATTCAGGATCTGGCGGTGGTCATGGCGCTTGCGGGCGTCGTCACCGTGCTTTTTCATCGCCTGAAACAGCCGGTGGTGCTCGGCTATATCGCCGCGGGCGTGATCATCGGGCCGTACACGCCGCCGTTCCAGTTGATCCATGACGAGCAGACCATCCAGACGCTGGGCGAACTCGGCGTTGTGTTCCTGATGTTTTCACTCGGACTCGAGTTCAGTCTGCGCAAGCTGTTTCAGGTGGGCGTGACGGCCATCGTCGCGGCGCTCTCCGAAATCGTCCTGATGTTGTGGCTCGGCTTCGAGATCGGCCGCGCCTTTGGCTGGAGTGCGATGGACTCTCTCTTTCTCGGAGCCATCCTTGCCATCTCGTCCACCACCATCATCGTCAAGGCGCTGTCCGAACTGGGTCTGAAGCGCGAAAGCTTCGCGCAACTCGTATTTGGCATTCTGATCGTCGAGGACATTCTTGCCATCGCCATGCTCGTGCTGTTGTCCGGCATCGCGCAGACCGGCCAGTTGAGCGCTGGCATGGCGCTCGTCACGCTCGGCAAGCTGCTGCTCTTTATGACCGTGTCGCTGGTGGTCGGCATCCTCGTGGTGCCGCGCGCGCTCAACTACGTGGCCCGTTCACGCAGTGACGAAATGCTGCTCGTGTCGGTGCTGGGTTTCTGCTTCGGCTTTTGCCTGCTGGTTGTGAAGCTTGATTACAGCATTGCCTTGGGGGCATTCCTGATTGGCGCCATCATGGCCGAGTCGCGCCATCTGCACCGCATCGAACATCTGATCGCGCCGCTGCGGGATGCCTTTTCGGCAATCTTCTTCGTGACGATCGGCCTGATGCTCAATCCTCATGTGCTGGTCGATTACGCGTGGCCGATCGCGGTGATCACTGTGGCGGTGATCGTCGGCAAGATTGTCTCGTGCGGGCTTGGCACCTTCCTCGCCGGCAAGGATGGACGCACGGCGATGCGAGTGGGCATGACGGTGTCGCAGATCGGCGAATTCTCGTTCATCATCGCCTCGCTTGGGTTGACGCTGAAGGTGACGAGCGCGTTCCTGTATCCGATTGCAGTCGCGGTCTCGGCGCTGACCACGCTGTTCACACCGTACCTGATCCGCGCCGCTGATCCACTTACGCAGCGCCTCGGTCAGGCCATGCCGCGCCCGGTCGCGAGCGTTTTCGGTATGTATGCGCAATGGCTTGCCAGTCTGCGGCCGGCGAGCGGTCAGCCGACGCTCTTTAGTATCACGCGTCGCATCATCTTGCAGATCGCGGTGAATCTCGCGTTGGTCGTGGCGATTTTTCTGGCAGCCACTTACGGTGCTTCGTACGCAAATGCAGTGCTTGACCGCTGGCTGCCTGACGAATCCATTCAGCGTGTCGTGCTCTGGAGCGGCGCCTTGCTCGTGTCGATGCCGTTTCTGGTGGCGGTCTACCGCAAAACCAAATCACTTGCGCTGTTGCTCGCGGAGGTCAGTGTGCAGCCGGCTACGGCTGGGCGCTTTACGAGGGCAATCCGCTACGCGATTTCCGACCTCGTGCCGGTGGTGTCGATGGTGGGCGTGTTTCTGCTGGTGGCCGCACTGTCGGGCGGTATTCTTCCGCCCACTGGGCTGCTCGCCGCGGTGCTGGTTTGCGCCGCGCTGCTGGTGGCGTTGTTGTGGCGCTGGTGCGTGAGGATTCACGCGTCGCTGCAGATCGCATTACGCGATACGTTCAACGAGCAGCCCGATCCATAATCGTTCCCAAGGCCTGGGCAGGATAGGGACTGGCCGAGTAACAATGTGACCAATTGTGTGCAGGTTTGCCGCATATCGCCCGGTAGCGGATAATCGATCCATGTCCGTTCGTTCGCGTGGAAGGCGCCTGTCCGACAGTCATGAGCGAAAACAAACCAGAGAATGCCGGTACGCCCGGCACCCCATCCCCAACCGGCCAACCGGCGGAGGGTTCCAGGCTCGATACCCCATCGGCGTCCCCACAGGTTGCGTTGCCCACCTCGCACGAGGATGCCATCCGGTCGCCGCTCAAAGACCTGCCCGCGCAAGCTTCTGAGTCTGCGGCGGCGGCCGAAGAAGCGGCGCTTCGCTCTTCGACGGACGATCCCGACAGCGCGTCGACCGTGACTCCCGAAGACCCCGTCAAGGCACAGCAACGCGAAGCGGCCGAAGCGCGCGCCTCGGCGGCCGAGTCGACGGCGCGGCAGGAAGCCGCGGTGCATAAGCGCGATGCAGCGCGAGGCGCACCGGCTTCGTCTGCGCAACCATCCTCGCAAGCCGGGTCTAAGGCTGCCGAAGCGACAAACAGCAGTGCCTCGCCCGAGTCAGGGACCCCGCGCCCCGCAGCGGGCTCGCCGCCGCCTGGTTTCGGTGCCGCGCCTGACTTCACGGCGACGAACCCGCCGCCGCCCAATGCACTGCCACCTTCACCACCCCGCTATCTGAAGCAGACCGACTCAGCGTGGTCGGTGTTTGGCCGCATCATCGCGGCGCGCGCCAGGCAACTTTTTGACCGGGCCGGCCAGCGCATTACGCAGCGCACGCTGCGCATTGGCGTGTCCGCACGGATCTTCCATCCTGAGCCAGGAGCGAGAGGGTTGCGCGGCAAGACGCTGCAATACCTGGAAGAATCCATTGCGCATTGGGTGATGTCGCGGGATGTGCTGGTGTTCATGATTCCAACGGTCGGCCACCAGGGCATGCTGCATCCGAGCAATATCCGATTGCGCGACTACGCGAAGCATCTCGACGGTCTGTTATTGCAGGGCGGTGCCGATGTCTCCCCGCAGTCTTATGCCGAACAGGCGACCAGCCTCGAATGGCCAGGGGACCGCGTGCGCGACATGTACGAGTTGGAGTTGCTGCACGAGTTCGTCGAATCCGGCAAACCGGTGTTGGGCGTTTGCCGCGGTTGCCAGCTGATCAACGTGGCGTTTGGCGGGACGCTTTACCAGGATATTGCCACTGACGTACCGACGGCGAGCGTGCACGTCAACGAGAACTACGATCAGCACCGTCACGGCATCCACTTCCCGGATGGCTCGACGCTAGCCAATATGTTCCCCGGACGGCGCGACGCAATCGTCAATTCGATTCACCATCAGGCAGTCAAGACGCTGGGCCGGGATCTGAATATCGAAGCGGTGTCGGCGGCCGATGGCATTATCGAGGCGGTTCGCTATCGTCGCGCACCGTTCGTCATGGGCGTGCAGTGGCATCCGGAGTTTCACCGCGCCGGTGGACCGGAACTGCTCGATTGCACGCCGTTGCTCGATACCTTCCTGAGGGTGGCGCGCGAAACCCGCTTTTAGCTACGTGTTTTTTCAAGGCTTGATGCGTTAGGACAAGAACGGCTTCGCTTTCAGGCGAAGCCGTTTTTTTATGCGTACCGTTTTCTGGTTCGTCACGCACATCGAATTCGTGAGAGACGGGTCGCGAAGTGGGCCCGTTTTCAGGATGATCAGTGCTGCCATCTAAATGTTGAAGCATGGTGCGCGTCGTTGATTCGTCACGGCGCATGAAGATCAATGGGTTCTGAATTTTCGCGAAACGGCATGGCTGATTTCTCCATAGTGGTTATGCGGTCTCGTGACGATAAAACGCGGGGAATGTTTTCTTTTTTCGTGCTTCCCGCAGTGCTTTTTTTTGCGACTCGTTGGTTCGCTTTGGATAAGCTTAAGATTGCTATCTATCTCGATTTAAAGTGTTGTCACGGGTCACATCAACGCTTCGCCTAAGTGCAAATCCGCGCGATAATCCACGGCTATTTGAACTTCGCATGGAACATGCACGTATATGACGTACCTCTTAAATGTACGGCGCGCAATACTGCTCGCGATCACGTGCGCGCTGTTGCAGCATGGTGGTCTCGTGCTGGCAGGAGAGAGCACTGCCCCAATGGATTCCGCACCTATGGTCGGCACGCGTCCGGCCATGAGCGCGTTGACGCCACAGTCAGTCGCCGCAGCATTGCAAGCGGCTTCAGGGGGCGTCACGGCGGCCAGCACAGCGGCGAGCGCAGCGCAAGGTAGCGACGCCCAAGGCAACGATGCACAGGGCACCGATGCACAAGGCAACGTCGCCGAACTGATGCAGATGATTCACGACTCGCAACTGACGGAATTGCGCACCACGTACAACGGAAGCTATGGCGCGAGTCTATTCTTCTACCCGCAGGAAATGACGTATTACGTGACGCTCTTTCAGGACAAACACTTCTGGCGAGTGATCAAGTCGCAGGACGACACTCGCGCAGAAGCGATCTATGCCGATTTCGTGCAGCGAACGGCGCAATTGGCCGAGGTGGAAATTCGCCGCACGCAACTACGGGCGCAGAAGGCGTTTGTTGAAAATGTGATCGCGCTTTCGGAGAACCGTGCACGGCGTCTGCAGGCAGACCTCGATGTGGCCCGCACCCAGCAGGCGAAGGTTGACGATTATCAGCATCAGACGCAGTCCGAGGCGGTTGCCTTGCGCGCCGAGAAGGAGAAAGCCCAGGCGCAGTTGCAGCAGGTGCAAAACGAAGTGGTGCAATTGCAGCGCCAGAACGAATCGGGTTTGCCTGCGGCAAAGTAAGCGCGTGGCAAATCGTTTTCCGATGGACAAAACAAACAGCCCGGCATTGTGCCGGGCTGTTTGTTTATTGAGCGCCGTTACCTGGCAAACTCGTCCGTTGCATCGGTGACGCGGCGCTGCGACAGGCGGGACGTCCAGTCGGTGCTGTCAGTATTGACCGGTCGAGATTGAGTCCCTGCTGGCGCAATATCGCGCGGATGGGTACTGGCGGACATCCTGATCGACGCGTATTCGTCGGCGCCAAGCGTTGCCGGTGCGAATGGTGAGAAACCACCCGCGGAAGATGGCTTGGCGGCTGAGCGGGGATTGAATGCAGGGGCTTCAATTCGCGTTTTAGTGCGCGGCGAAAACGCGTTCGCTGATGCATGACTCTCGCTGGCGGCCCGTGCCGTTACACGGTGTAGCTTGCCTGACGGCCGGCGGTCTGCTTCACGTGCTTGAGCATTTGCGTTGCGAGTGGGCGCCGCGATGCGCCTGTTGGGTGATGAAGCAGGTTGTGGTGTGCGACGCGCTTGCGACTCGCTCAAGCTTCTTGAACTCGGGTTCTCAACTGCGGAGGACGTTTTAGGCGCGCCCGCAACCGGTTTCAGTGGAACCGCAGGGTTGGGTATGGAGAGTGCGATCGCTCCAGCGTTCGGCATTGCCGGAGTCAGCTGTGCGACCCCTTCGCCTTGGTTCACCGCCGCCATTTGTTTCGCGGCACGATCGTCGCCCACGACGTTAACCGAGGTCTGATGTTGCGACGTATGGCTAATTGCAAGCCATACAAGCATGGCCGCGCCGCCGAGCATGCAAGCGCCGCCCGCTAACGCGGTCCGACTCGTCGACGAACGGTAGGGTATGGCTGATGCGGCGGAAGCAACGAAATCTGCCGGTTCTTGTTTGGTATCTGATGCGCTCGGCCTCGTCCAGGCGTCGCCGGATTTCAGCGTGTGATCGGGCGTGCTTGTACGCGACACCAAACGCCGTGCATCCCAATGGCACAGCGCGCGAAACGCGGCTGTGTTCACGCAAAACGTGCGCAGCACTGCCGCGTAGAGCGCCTTGAGCTCCGCGCGCAAGCTGACGTGGGGCGGCAAGAACGCCCAGTCGCGGCCGAACGGGGCCGGCAGACGGTCGAGGGGACGCAGGCGGGGTATCGCCATAGCGCCTTCGATCAGGGTAAGGGGAATGCTTGTCGACATCGGTCTCCCGCGGCAGGTCGTTATGAAGATCTGGCCTCGGAGGGATGTTGACGATGAGGGCTGCCATCTTTCTGCACTGGCGCCGGCATAGCGCGCTTCGTCACGAAGCCGCCGAGGTGCGGTGGATGATCGCAAGACGGACGGACCCAACCGATCGGACGCGTCTGAAAATGCGCCCCAAGTTTCCTTGGCGTTGACTATCGCGCCGCAGCGTCTGTTCTACAGGCGAGGGCGTTCGCGCGTGTCGTCGAGTCGATACACATAGCGCAGTGCGGTGATATCCACACCGCCCATCTGGTCCGGCTCTGCGCCCGCGAACCTCCATCCCAGCCGCTCGTAAAATCCGATGGCCGGCGTATTGCCCTCGAGGACGTACAAATAGAGTTGCGTCTCACCCTTTGTGCGGGCCCAGTCGGTTGCCGCGCCCATGAGAAGTTTGCCGACGCCCATCCCTTGATGGCCCGGCAGCGTGTGCAGATTGTCGAGCAGCACGCCCCACGCCGACTCGGGTTGTCGTTCCACGCACGCGAACCCAATAGGCTCGCCAGCGTGCTCGGCGATCATCACGCTGCGCCGCTCGGCCCCTGGCGCATTCAGACGTGCGTGCCAGTAGGCGGCGCGTTCGCGGGTCACTTCACCGTCGAGGAAGGCGTCGGGCAGCAATCCTCGATAGGTGGCTTGCCAACTGGCGGAATGGATGGACGCAATCAGATCGGCATCGGCGGTCGTCGCGGGGCGCAACGAAAGGGCGCGGGCGGTGGACATCAGCGGAGTATTCGGTTGCAAAAGGAGCGGCATGAAAGTGTACTGCGATCAACGTCGAACGACGGCATGATTGTCGGCCTCGAATGCAAGCCTGCTGGCACAACGGTAACATTCGGACCGGCCCGCGTTGGGCCAAAGTACCCTAGGTTTACCCTGATACCCTCGTCATCTGCACAGCATCAAAATTCAGCGCCCCGGCGCTACATGTTTTAGCGTTTTCTGCCTGTGGCATCTGCTCGCGGATGGGGTGGATTGTTGTCAACTGCCCGGTCTCGCCCGTCTGTTCTGGCGACGGGCCAATTCGAGAGTGATGTCTAATCTGTCGCACGGTTCTTCCAGTGAATCCAAGGTCCGGACAGTTTTCCGCGTGGTCAGCGGCAACTTTCTGGAAATGTACGACTTCATGGTCTACGGCTATTACGCCTCGGCAATCGCCAAGACCTATTTCCCGAGCGGCAACGATTTCGCTTCGTTGATGCTCGCGCTATCCGTATTCGGCGCGGGCTTCCTGATGCGACCTCTCGGCGCCATCATTCTGGGCGCGTACATCGATCATCACGGCCGGCGCAAGGGCCTGATGCTGACGCTAGGTCTCATGGCGCTGGGCACGCTGACGGTTGCCTCGATTCCCGGCTACGCGACGATCGGTATGCTTGCTCCAGCGCTCGTACTGCTTGGCCGTTTGCTGCAGGGTTTCTCGGCTGGTGTGGAACTGGGCGGTGTTTCGGTGTACCTGTCGGAGATTGCGACCAAGGGCAACAAAGGGTTTTACTGCTCGTGGCAATCGGGTAGTCAACAGGTTGCCGTGGTGTTTGCTGCGTTGATCGGCGTCGTGCTGCACCAGCTCCTTCCGGTTGAACAAATGTCGTCATGGGGCTGGCGTGTGCCGTTCCTGATCGGCTGCCTGATCGTGCCGTTCCTGTTCCTGATCCGCCGCTCGCTGCAGGAAACCGAGGAGTTCGCCGCGCGCAAGCATCGTCCGGGCATGGGCGAGATCATGAAGTCGATGCTGGAAAACTGGGGCGTCGTCCTCGGCGGTATGGGCATGGTGATCATGACGACGGTGTCGTTCTACATGATCACTGCGTACACGCCGACTTTCGGCAAGGAAGTGCTGAAATTGTCAGAGGTCGACGCGCTGGTGGTCACCGTCTGTATTGGCTTGTCCAATCTGGTGTGGTTGCCTTTGGCCGGCGCGCTATCGGACCGGATCGGACGTCGCCCGGTGCTGCTCACCTTCACGATTCTGACGATTCTCACGGCCTATCCGGCCGTGCAATGGCTGGTGGCAGATCCGTCGTTCGCGCGTCTGCTGGCAGTCGAGTTGTGGTTGTCGTTCATGTACGCCTGCTATAACGGCGCGATGGTGGTGGCACTGACCGAGGTAATGCCGGTCGAAGTGCGCACTGCGGGCTTCTCACTGGCTTATAGTCTCGCCACGACCATTGGCGGCTTCACGCCGGCCATTTCCACGCTCCTGATCCACACAACGGGCAACAAGGCCGCGCCTGGCTTGTGGCTTGGTCTCGCGGGCATTTGCGGTCTGATCGCGACGCTCGTGCTGTATCGCACTCCCGAGTCGCGCAAACAGTACCGGACGGCTTAAGACAGGGTGTGCCGCCTGCCGCGCTTAAGTGTGTGGCAGACGGCCTGGATATGCGGCCGGTGTGTCGTTCGACATACCGTCCCAATGAAAAAACCCTCCCACGCGAACGCGTGAGAGGGTTTTTGTTATAGGGCTCAGAACGGCTGGTTCTACGCGCCGCGCAATTCGTTTGCGACGTTAGCGACCACTTCAGCCCACGCGCCTGGTTCTCGCTGGCGCACCAGGTGCGCGCCGGGATACCACGGGCTGCGTGGCTCATCGACAAACCAGCGCCAGTCAGCGGCAAACGGCAACATCAGCCAAAGCGGCTTGCGCAGCGCGCCGGCGAGGTGGGCGATCGATGTATCGATTGACACGACGGCATCAAGCCGTTCGATGATCGCGGCAGTGTCCGCAAAATCGCCGATGCGCTTGTCGAAGCGATGTATCGTGCCGGCCCGTGGGTAAGCATCGAGCGCAACGCGATCCTCGCTGCTGAGTTCGGGCTGCAGAATAATCCAGTCGATGCCGTCAAGCGCGAACAGCGGTTCGAGTTCTGCAAGCGGTATCGTCCGGTTTTCTTGCTGCTGGAGACGGCCCGACCACGCAAGCCCGATTTTGCGTTTAGCGTGACCACCGATCGAACCACGCCACTTGCGGCGATAGTTGGGCGGCACGCTCAGATAAGGCGTGCGCGCCGGAATCGTATCGACATCAGTGCCAAGCGCAAGCGGCAGGCTCAGCAGTGGACACTGCAGATCCGCTTGCGGGCGCGGCGAGCCCTGCGCGATCAAGGTGACGCGCCATTCGAGTGCGGCGGGTGCCAGAATTGGCACAAGCTGCGGCTGGACTTCGAGTACGACGCGCGCCGCCCGCTGCGCCACGAGCGGCACGAAACGCACGAATTGCAGCGTGTCGCCGAAGCCTTGTTCCGCGTGCACCAGGAGCGTTTGCTTCTCGATGGGTTCGCCGTTCCAGCGCGGCAGCGTCTGCGGTGTGCGCTGCGCCATCGCCTTGAGGCGCCATTCGTATTCCGGCAAACCGTGTGCGAAATCGCCCAGCGTCAACCAGGAAACGGCGCGGTTCATATGGGCTGCCGCCAGATCGGGCCGCAAGCGCAGCGCCTCGTCAAACGCGCGCACGGCGGCACCAGGTGCGCCCAGCGCGTGATGGGTGGTTCCCAGACTCAGCCAGGCGAGCGCAAATTTCGGATCAAGTCCCACGACGCGTTCGAAATGCGGCAATGCTTGCTTGGGACGACCCATCGCTGCGAGCGCGTTGCCCAAACCAAACAGGGCGGGTGGAAAATTCGGCTGCAGCGTCAGCACTGTTTCGAATACAACAGACGCTTCAACGTGCTGGCCGGTTGCATTCAACGTATTGGCAAGATTGAAATGAGCCGCGACAAAACGCGACTGCGCGGCGATCGCGGCGCGAAAATGTTCAGTGGCTTCAGCCGCCCGGTCGAGCGAATTGAGCGCCATGCCCAGATTATTGTGCGCGCCTGCGTGACCCGGTTGCAGTTCGAGCGCGCGCTGGAAACATGCAATCGCATCCTCATGACGGCCAAGCGCATGCAGCGCATTGCCCAGGTTGTTGTGCGACGACGCGTTGGCCGGTTGCAGACGCAGTGATCGTTGGAACGCGTCCGCCGCGTCTTCGTGGCGGCCGGCCGCTGCGTAGGCATTGCCGAGGTTGTAATGCGCAAGCGGAAAAGTTGGCGCAAGCGTCAGCGCATTACGGAAGCGCTCGATAGCGCCGTCGATCTGACCAAGCGCCTTGAGTGCGTTGCCAAGATTCAATTGCAGCGCGGCGTCCTGCGGACGCAGATTGGCCGCGCGGCCGACGAGGTCGGCGGCTTCGGCGTGTGCGCCTAGCTGATGGCGCAGCACGCCCAACAGATGCAGCGCATCGACATGCGCGGGGTCGATATCGAGCGTGGCGCGGTAGCCGCGCTCGGCGTCGTCGAGGCGGCCGTCACGATGCGCCGCGTAGGCGCTTTCAAAACTGGGTTCCATGACGGGGCAGGCGGTACGTGTAAGGCAGAGGTCGCATTTTCCCACACTCGTCGGCGCGCACCTCAGATTGACTCCCGCAAGCTTGATCTGTAACATATGAACAGGTGTTCATATGTATGAGACAAGTGAGTGTAATGCAACAGGTATCCAATGATGAAGGCGTGGTGCCGCTTGCCGACCTGTTTCGTTTGCTCGGCGATCCAACCCGCTTGCGGATCGTGTTGACGTGCGTCGACGACCGGCGCGCGGTGGGCTCGATTGCGGAATCGCTCGGGTTGTCGCCGTCGCTGGTCAGCCACCATTTGCGGCTGTTGCGCGCGGCCCGGATTCTGCGAGCGGAGCGCCAGGGCAAGCAGGTGTTTTATATGGCGGCCGACCGGCACATCAGCGGCATGCTGACCGAAATGCTCGAACATGTGGCCGAGCCCATGACTGAATTTTCCCCGGACACGTGATGAAACCAATCTTAGACACGAACGGCTCCGCTGAGGAGCGCGAAGACGATCACGCCCCCGTATGGCTCGAAGGCCAGGAGCGCGACGACGCACATGATCACACGTCAGCCGCAGAGAGCTTGCGCCCGTTGGTCGGGCAGCGTGGCGCATGCCGGAACGACGGCCACGATCACCCGCATGGCGACCATGACCACGCCAGTGACGAACACGCTGGCCATCACCACGCTGGCGAAGGCCACAGTGACGACGCCGCGCACCAACACGCGGGCGACTCTCACGCGCAGAGCAAGGACGACCACGTGCACCATGACGCGGGGGATCGTTCGCATGATCACGGCCACGCGCATGCTCATAGCGGAAACCACGGCAACGGCAACGGCAACGGCAACGGGCACAGTCACAGTCACGGCGGCCATCACCACCACCACGCGCCCGTTGCTGGCCACGGCCGGGCGTTTGCGATCGCCGTGGTGCTGAATCTTGGCATCGTGCTGGTTCAGGGCATCTACGGTGTGATTGCGCATTCGACAGCGCTGCTCGCCGACGCGGGCCACAACCTGTCCGACGTCCTCGGTCTGTTGCTCGCATGGGGCGCCGCCTGGCTCACCACGCGCCGTCCTTCGGCACGCTATACCTTCGGTTTCGGCAGTACGTCGATTCTCGCGTCGCTGGCAAATGCGGGCTTGCTGCTGTTCGCGTGCGGGGCGATCGTCACCGAAGCAATCGGCCGCCTGATGAATCCGGCGCCCGTGGCCGGGATGGTGGTGTTTGTCGTCGCCACGATCGGCATGCTCGTCAACGGCTTCTCGGCGTGGCTTTTCATGCGAGGTCAGAAAGAAGACCTCAATATTCGCGGCGCTTTCATGCACATGGCGGGCGATGCCCTGATCTCCGCCGCCGTCGCCGTGAGCGGTCTCGTCATACTCGGCACGAACTGGACGTGGCTTGATCCGGTGATGAGCCTCGTGGTGGTCGCGGTGATCGTGTACGGCACCTGGGGCTTGCTGCGCGACTCCGTGCGTCTGGCGCTGAACGCGGTGCCGCCCGGTGTCGACCTGAATCGTATCCGCGATTATCTGGCCGCGCAGCCCGGCGTGACGGATGTGCATGATCTGCACGTGTGGGCGCTCTCGACCACTGGCAATGCACTGAGCGCGCATCTGGTGATGCCCAGCGGCCACCCCGGCGACGAGACGGTTGACGCCATCGTACTCACGTTGCGTGAGACTTTCGCGATGCAGCACGCCACGCTGCAAGTCGATCTGGGCACGACCGAGCACTGCTGCTCACTCGATCAGCCGCACGCACATTGACGCGCGTTTGACGCAGTGCACCGTCAGGCGGCAGGGCAGCGGCGTACACTAGACGCCATGTTGCTCTCCGGAGTTCTGCATGGCCGCCGCTTCGTCCGACACGTCGCCGGTGCTGATCGTTGGGGCGGGTCCGACCGGGCTCGCCGCCGCAATGAGTCTCGCGCGCGCGCATATTCCCGTGCGCCTCATCGACAAGGCGCGAGAGCCGGCGCTGCATTCACGCGCCATCGGCATCCAGGCGCGTACCCTCGAACTGTTCGAACAACATCGTCTGATCGAGCCGTTTCTCGAACTGGGTCATCGCGCGCATACCGCTAACCTGTATTCCAATGGACAGCGGCTCGCGCGTCTCGACTTCGATCCGCTGCAGACGCGCTATCCCTATGTGCTATTTCTCGATCAGACTGTTACGGAGCGCTTGCTCACTGAGCATCTGGCGACGCTCGGTGTGACGATTGAACGCGGCGTCGAACTGACAGCGTTTTCTCATGGCGTGACCCACGTAAGCGCGACACTTCAGCACGCGGATGGCCGAGTCGAAGCCACTCACGCAACCTATCTGATCGCCGCCGATGGCGCACACAGCACGATCCGTCATCAACTTGGCGTGAGCTTTGCTGGCAAGACTTTCGAGCAGGTCTATCTGCTTGCGGATCTGCAAGCGGACACCCCTTGGTCCGATGACGAATTTCATATTTTTGCGTCAGGCGAAGGGTTGGCCGGACTGTTTCCGATGGGCGGCCAACGCTACCGGCTGATCGCCGATCAACCGGCGCGTCCTGCTGCACCCGCCACCACTGATGACGCTGCTCCTTCAGGCGCGAGCGTGCCCGCGCCGACGCTCGACGAATGCCGCGCATTGGCAGCGCGTCGCATTCACCACACGGTGAAGTTTGCTGAGTTGACGTGGTCCACGCATTTCCATTTGAACAGCCGCATGGTCGAGCAGTTGCGCGTGCAACGCGTATTTCTGGCCGGTGACGCGGGGCATGTGCATAGTCCCGCGGGTGCTCAAGGGATGAATACGGGAATTCAGGAAGCCTTCAATCTTGGCTGGAAACTCGCACGCGTGTTGACCGGAAAAGCGCCTGACCGGCTGCTCGATTCCTATCATCTGGAGCGGCATCCCATTGAGCGCGATGTCTTGCGGCAAACAAGCTTTATCACGCATCTGGCGGAAGCCGATCACGGTCCACTCAAGCTATTGCGAGAGCGCGTGATGCCGACGCTCGCTGCGCTTGGTCCGCTGCGCGATGCTGCGCGGCTCACGGTAAGCGAACTGGCCATTCAGTACCGGCGCAGTCCGCTGACGCTCGAACGGGTGTTGGACGGCGGTCCGCGCGCGGGCGAACGCGCACCGGATGCGCTGGTGCATGTGGTGGACGGTCCGCTCGGACGCGCGCCTGGGATCGGCTGCATTTTCGATCTGCATGACCCGGCGTTTTTCTCGTTGTTTCTGCTGGTCGCGCCGAGACCGAACGAAACGCCGCTTGATCCGGCTGCAGGCCGCAAGTCGACCCGCGACGTGGATCTCGACCGTCTCAGCGGCGCGCTGGAGCGGCTGCTGCGCGGCGCAGTGCGCATCTGGCGCGTCAGCGATACGACGGGTGAGGGTGCACCCTCGCTATTCGAATCGTATGGACGCACCCGACCTGCGTTTTATCTGATCCGTCCGGACGGATACATCAGCGTGCGCGGGCGCCCTACGTCCGATCTGAATGCGCTGCTGCGCCACTGTGAAGCGTGGTTCGCGAAGGGCGTCACACAAGCGCAGGCCGCTGGCTGACGCGGCACACGCTCGCTGTTTTGTTTGTCACGCTGCGCCGCGTCGATTCACACGACGGGAGCCGCCGCCGGTGTCAGTTGGACGCGATGCCTGTGCAGCGCCTCTTTCACGATCGGGCTCATCTGAATCCCCGCCGCGTCCGGCCGGTCAAGCGCCTCCAGCAACTTGCGCCGCATGCGCGGCTCCCAGAAGCGGCGAATGTGATCGGCAACGCCGTCGAGTGCTTCATCGCGGTCCGGCATCGAATCGAAGAACTCGCCGATCCGGTTTGCCATGTCGATCAGGTTCTGTTCATCCATGGCGTGTCCTCACTTGCCCGACGTGGTGTTGGCGAGTTCGCGCTGACGTAGCAATTCAAGCTGCTCCGTGTTGAAGCGTGAATACTGCTGTTGCCATTGCGACGGCTGTTCGACCGGCGTGACCTGCACCGCAGTCACCTTGTATTCCGGGCAATTGGTGGCCCAGTCGGAGCTTTCGGTGGTGATCACGTTGGCACCGGATTCGGGGAAGTGGAACGTCGTATAAACGACCCCGGGCTGCATCCGCTCGGTGACCTTCGCGCGCAGCACGGTTTGCCCCGCGCGCGATTCGATGCCAACCCAGTCGTCCATCTTGATGCCGCGCTCCTCGGCGTCGTGCGGATGGATTTCCAGCCGGTCTTCGTCGTGCCAGCGCGAGTTCTCGGTGCGACGCGTCTGCGCTCCCACGTTGTACTGCGACAGAATGCGGCCGGTCGTGAGAATCAGCGGGAACTTGCGCGTCACCTTTTCCGGCGACGCGATGAACTTCGTAATCACGAACTTGCCCTTGCCGCGCACGAAAGTGTCGATGTGCATGGTGGGCGTGCCATCGGGTGCGTCCTCGTTGCACGGCCACTGGATACTGCCGAGCTGATCGAGCTTCGCATACGAGACGCCGTGGAAGGTCGGCGTGAGCCGCGCGATTTCATCCATGATCTCGGACGGATGCGCGTAGTCCATTTCATAGCCCAGCGCACGGGCCAGCATGACGGTGACTTCCCAGTCCGCGTAGCCTGGAATAGGCGGCATCACTTTGCGCACGCGCGAAACCCGGCGCTCGGCATTGGTGAACGTGCCATCCTTTTCGAGGAATGATGAGCCGGGCAGCAGCACATGTGCATACTTCGCCGTTTCGTTAAGGAAGATGTCCTGAACGACGATGCATTCCATGGACGACAGCGCCGCCGACACATGATGCGTGTTCGGATCGGACTGCACGATATCCTCGCCCTGGCAGTAGAGTCCTTTGAAGCTGCCGTCGAGCGCCGCGTCGAACATGTTCGGAATGCGTAGACCTGGCTCCGGCTGGAGCTTCACGTTCCAGGCGTCCTCGAACAGGGCGCGCGTGATCGGATCGCTGATGTGTCGGTAGCCCGGCAGTTCATGCGGGAACGAGCCCATGTCGCACGAGCCTTGCACATTGTTTTGACCGCGCAGCGGATTCACGCCGACTCCTTCGCGGCCGATATTGCCGGTGGCCATCGCAAGGTTCGCGATGCCCATGACCATGGTCGAGCCCTGGGCGTGTTCGGTGACGCCGAGACCGTAGTAGATCGCTGCATTGCCGCCGGTCGCATAGATGCGGGCGGCTTCACGGACCTGCTGGGCTGGCACGCCGGTAATCTCTGCGGTCGCTTCAGGCGCGTTTTCCGGCAGTGCGACAAACGCACGCCATTGATCGAATGCGTGCGTGTCGCAGCGCTCGGCGATGAAGGCTTCGGCGAGCAGCCCTTCGGTGACGATCACATGGGCGAGCGCGTTGACGATGGCGACGTTCGTGCCGGGCCGCAATTGCAGGTGATGGGACGCTTTCACATGCGGTGTATCGACGATATCGATACGACGCGGATCGACCACGATCAGCTTCGCCCCTTCGCGAACACGGCGCTTCAGGCGTGAGCCGAATACTGGATGCCCGTCGGTCGGGTTGGCGCCAATCACCATGATGACATCGGCCTTGTCGACCGAAGCGAACGTCTGCGTGCCGGCCGATTCGCCGAGCGTGGCTTTCAGGCCGTAGCCAGTCGGCGAATGGCACACACGGGCACAGGTGTCGACATTGTTGTTGCCGAACGCGGCCCGCACGAGTTTCTGCACGAGATAGGTTTCCTCGTTCGTGCAGCGTGATGACGTGATACCGCCAATCGAATCGCGGCCGTGCTTTGCCTGTATGCGGCGGAATTCCGACGCTGCATGGTTCAGCGCCTCGTCCCAACTGACTTCGCGCCACGGATCGGTGATCTTTTCGCGGATCATCGGTTTAGTGATGCGGTCCTTGTGGGTGGCGTAGCCCCACGCGAAACGGCCCTTCACGCACGCATGGCCTTCGTTGGCCTGACCGTTTTTATTGGGCACCATCCGCACGACCTGGCTGCCTTTCATCTCGGCCTTGAACGAGCAACCTACGCCGCAGTACGCGCACGTCGTCACGACCGAGTGTTCGGCCTGGCCCAGCATCACGACACTCTTTTCCTGCAACGTCGCAGTCGGACATGCCGCGACACATGCGCCACACGAGACGCATTCCGAATCCATGAATGGCTGGTTCTCGCTCGCGGCGACGCGCGATTCGAAGCCGCGTCCGGCGATGGTCAGCGCGAAGGTGCCCTGGGTTTCCTCGCAGGCGCGCACGCAGCGATTGCAGACGATGCACTTGGACGGATCGTAGGTGAAGTACGGGTTCGATTCGTCCTTCTTGTCCTTCAGGTGATTCGCACCGCCGAAGCCATAACGCACTTCGCGCAGACCCGTGACGCCTGCCATGTCCTGTAGTTCGCAATCGCCATTGGCGGGGCAGGTCAGGCAATCCAGCGGGTGATCGGAGATGTACAACTCCATCACGTTGCGGCGCAACGATTGCAGACGATCAGTCTGAGTGCGTACTTTCATACCCGCTTCGACTGGCGTCGTGCACGAAGCCGGATAGCCGCGCTTACCTTCGATTTCAACCAGACACAGGCGGCATGAGCCGAACGGTTCGAGGGAATCGGTGGCACAGAGCTTCGGCACGTTCACGCCGGCTTCGATTGCCGCACGCATTACGGAAGTGCCGGCCGGCACCGTGACCGCCTGGCCGTCAATTTCTAGCGTGACGTCGACATCCGCGTGACGAAGCGGCGTGCCGTAATCGGTGTCGTCGAAAGGCGAGCGGGCCGCGCGCTGCTGGGCCTGCGACTTGCACGCGCAATTGCCGGAGCCGCAACCGCCGGCAGTGGAGTTAGGCGCATCGGACATGTTGGGCTCCATTGTCAGGCCGCCGCTTTGGGCTGAACGGCGTCGAGACCGAAGTCTTCGGGGAAATGGTCGAGTGCGGAGAGCACTGGAAACGGTGTCATGCCGCCCATCGCACAGAGCGAGCCGGACACCATCGTGTCGCACAGATCACGTAGCAACTGCACTTGGCGCGTGGACGTATCGCCGTTGCGGATACGTTGGATCACTTCGACGCCGCGCGTCGAGCCGATCCGGCATGGCGTGCATTTGCCGCATGATTCGAGTGCGCAAAAATGCATCGCGTACTGGGCGAGTTCGGCGAGATTCGATGTGTCGTCGTGTACAACGATGCCGCCGTGGCCAACCACTGCGCCCACTGCCGCATAGGCTTCATAGTCCAGCGGAATGTCCCACTGGTTCTCCGGCAGATACGTGCCAAGCGGTCCACCCACCTGCGCGGCACGCGCGGGCCGTCCGCTTGCCGTGCCGCCGCCGTAGCCGTAGATGAGTTCGCGCAGTGTCACGCCAAACGCGAGTTCGACAAGGCCGCCTTGCTTCACGTTGCCGGCTATCTGGAACGGCAAGGTGCCGCGCGAACGACCCATGCCAAAGTCTTTGTAGAACGCTGCGCCCCGCGCGAAGATGATCGGCACCGTGGCGAGCGTAATGACGTTGTTGATGACCGTTGGCTGTCCAAACAGTCCCACCAGCGCCGGCACGGGCGGCTTGGCGCGCACGATGCCGCGTTTGCCCTCGAGCGATTCGAGCAGCGCCGTCTCTTCGCCGCAGACATAGGCGCCCGCGCCTTTGGCGACCTGCAATTCGAAGCGGTGGGCCGAGCCGAGCACGCTGTCGCCGAGCCAACCGGCTGCACGGGCGCGCGTGATGGCGCTTTCGAGTGTCGCGATGGCATGCGGATACTCACTGCGCACGTAGATGTAGCCGACCGTTGCGCCTGTCACGACACCGGCGATGATCATGCCTTCGATCAGCACATACGGATCGCACTCCATGATCAGACGGTCGGAGAACGTGCCCGAGTCGCCTTCATCCGCATTGCAGACGATGTACTTTTGCGCCGCCTTTGCGCCGCGCACGGTACGCCACTTGATCCCAGCGGGAAACGCCGCGCCGCCACGGCCGCGCAAACCGGATTCGATCAGCGCTTCGCAGGCTGTGTCGCCGTTGGTGATGAGCGCCTGCTTGAGGCCTTGAAGGCCGTCGTGCGCGAGGTAATCGTCAATGGATAACGGATCGGTGATGCCGATGCGGGCGAAAGTCAGACGCTGTTGCTTCTGCAGATAAGGGATTTCGTCGACGACCCCGACCGAACAGGGATGAGCGCCGCCTTCGATAAACCCGGCATCAAACAGCGACGCGACATCTGTCGCATCCACATTTGCATAGCCGGTCCGGCCGCCGGGCGTCGTCACTTCGACAAGCGGCTCGAGCCACAGCAAACCGCGCGAGCCGTTGCGGACCAGTTCGATCTCGATGCCGCGTTGCGCCGCTTCATGGCAAATCGCTTCGGCAAGCGCGTCCGCGCCGAGCGCGAGCGCGGACGAATCGCAAGGAACGTAGACGCGCGTCATGCGGTTTCCTCCACGCGTTTGGTGGCGGCGGCGAGCAGGGAGTCGAACTTCTGCGGTGTGACCTTCGCGTGTAGCGTGCCGTTGATCATTAATGCCGGCGAGAGCGCGCATTGTCCCAGGCAGTAGACCGATTCGAGTCCGACCGTCGCGCGGCTTTCGTGCTGATGATGTCTGGCATCGAAGCGGCAACCTGTACGCGCTTCGATGTGCTGCGCCAAGGCCTCGGTGCCCATGCTGCGGCACGCCTCGGCCCGGCACAGTTGCACAGTGACCGGCGCGGCCGGTTCGGTTCGAAAGTGGTGATAGTAGGTCAGCACCCCGTGGACTTCTGCGCGCGACAGGTTCATCACCCGTGCGAGTGGAGCAACGGCTGCGGGCGGCACATAGCCAAGTTCGTCCTGGATCGCGTGCAGCACGGCCAGTAGTGAGCGGCCTGGCTGCGCGTGACGTTGCACTAATTGATCCGGCGCGATCGCGTTGGAATCATCCAAAGTGGGGCTCCTCCGAAGTCTAATATGCACTTGTATTTCATAATTCGTGCACGTATGCTTCATTCGTTTAGTACGTATGAAGCGAAAGATAGGCGGGTGGAGTGCCTTTCGCAATAGGAAACAACGGGACATATATGATTCGGATCGAGTGCCATGCGGAGCTGGTGATTCGCGGCGCGGACGGCCACGAGGCAAGCCTGACGGACGTTGTGCCGTTGCTGGCGTTGGTCGACGAGACCGGCAGCATCGCCCAGGCGGCTACGCATAAGGGTTTGTCCTATCGGCACGCGTGGGGTTTGCTGCGCAGCATCGAAGAGCGGCTGGGTGGCCCGCTAATCGCCAAGGAACGTGGGCGCGGTTCGGTGCTCTCCGAGCTTGGACAAGCGATGTTGCGCGCCCAGCGCCTGTGTGGCGAGCGCCTCGACGGCAATATGCGGGCGCTGGCGAGCGAGGTGGCCAGCGACCTGAACCGCTGGCTGGCACCGCCCGCCGACGACGTCCGGATTCATGCCTCGCATGGTTATGCGGTTGCGGCCCTCGTCACGGCGTTGGTGGGCGATGAAGTGCCCGTTGAGATCAAGTACCGCGACAGTGCGGACGCGGTCACGGCACTGGCGCGCGGGGAGTGCGATCTGGCCGGGTTTCATGTTCCGCGCGGCGAGTTTCGCGCCGCGTGTGCGGACACCTATCGGCGCTGGCTCGATCCGCAGCGGCATGTGCTGCTGCATCTCACGCGGCGCAAGCAGGGGCTGTTCCTGTCGAAGGGCAATCCGAAGCAGATTGGCGGACTCAGTGACCTGGCGCGCAGTGATATTCGCTTCGTCAACCGTCAGCCGGGCTCGGGAACACGGATGCTGCTCGATCTCGCGCTGCGTCGGGTCGGGGTCGATCCTGATCGGGTCAATGGGTACGCGTCAACCGAACTGACGCATTCGGCGATTGCCGCTTTCGTGGCGAGCGGGATGGCCGACGTTGGCTTCGGAGTCGAGCCGGCGGCGCATCATTTCGGACTCGACTTTGTGCCCATCGTCGATGAGGACTATTACTTCGCCTGCGATCGCGCCAGTCTCGAGCGTGAGCCGCTGGCGACAGTAATCCGGATGTTGCGTGGCGACGCGTTCCGAAACGGCGTAGCCCGGCTGGATGGCTATGACCCGCAGGATTGCGGCAAGCTGGTGGAACTGGATGAGGGGCTTGGTGCGAGCTCCGGATCAGCGGGGTAAGCGGCCGTAACAACGCGGTGAGCGCGATCCGCTGCGTTGCAGGCCCGTATGCGATACTCTCTGATCTTCAGCTTAGCCTCAACTGCGCGGCCCGCCGCGCTGGATAGCCATGAACGTTCTACTCAAAGCCTGCGCCGTTGTTGCCACGGCGGGCGCGATTTTCGCCACTGTCTCCATTGCCTTCGCACAGAATTCACCCGGCGTGCCGGGCGGCATTCTGACCGACGAATTCCATTTGCAGGAACACCCGCAGTTGCCGTTTGGTGCGTCGGAGGCGTCAAATAAATTCCAGTCGGACAAGAAATCGGCCATGCGCAAACGGGGCGATCTGGGCGACCCGAATGGGTGCAATCTGCAATGCCCGGAAGATCAATAATCGTAGCCTTGTAAAGGCACGCCGCGTGGTGGGTGATGTGTGGTTGGGCCTCGCGTGAGGCTTCACCTCACCTTGGACTCCTTATCGCGCGCTTAGCGGGTCGAGCCCTGTGCGGGCAACGTCCGGCGCGGCTTCGGGCGAAGCGAGAAACTCCAGAAACGCTTTTGCCTCACGTGGATGCTCGGCGCCCACGGGAATACCGGCCGCGTAGCGGGTGATGGATTGCAGCGATTCCGGAATCTTGCCGACAAACTCGGCGCCCGGAACCGACAACAACTCGCTGACCTGCTGGAAGCCCAACTGATAATCGCCCTTGGCGACAACCGAAGCGACGGGGATTTTCGGAACCATTGTGGCCTTTGGTTTCATCTGGTCTTCGATACCCATCTTTCTGAATAGCTCATTCTGGATATAGACGCCGCTGGCGCTGTCCGAATACGCCACCGATTTCGCGGCCAGCAAGGTTGTCTTGAATGCATCCACGCTGCTGATGTCCGGCTTTGGCTCGCCGGTGCGCACTGACATGCCGATCCGCGAGTCGGCTAGCTCGACGCGCGAACCGGGAATCACCTTGCCTTCAGCAATCAGCTTGTCGAGCGCATAGCCCACCATGATCACCACGTCCGCCGGTTCCCTGCGCTCAAGGCGATGGGGAATGGCTTCGGGCGCATCACCCATTGACGGCCCATAGACAATCTCCAGCGTGTCTCCGGACTTCGCTTCGAACTTCGGCGCGAGCAGTTTGTAGGCGGCCGTAAATCCACCTGAGTTCATCACGTGAAGGTCAACGGCCCACGCGCTTTGTGCGAACATCAAAACGCAGATCAGGGCCGTCGCAGTCAGCCTCGTGATGAGTAATTTCATGGTGTTCAAGCGTTGGGTTGAGGACTCGAGGTATCGCACGCGATGGGCTCGCGATTGATCTGCCCGCTCAGAACGCTTACGTTCCCCGATCCCTCGCGTTTTGTGATTGTCTGTTGAGAGAAAGCGCGTGGCCGACTGACAACAAAAAACCCGCGAGCAGCCAGGCTGATCGCGGGTTCGTTGTACGGCGTGAATCTTGAAACGTGTTCTGGTGGAGGCGGCGGGAATCGAACCCGCGTCCAGAAGCACTCTACGACCAGTTCTACATGTGTAGTTCTGTCTTTTGATTTAACCCGAGTGACGCGGACGAACACGCTGCACTAAGGCGATTCACTAGGTTTTCGACCCGGATGTCGTGACACCACCAAGGCTTAACTGACGTATATGACCTCTGTCGGTATTGCTACCGGTCTTGCGACTCTAGCCCGTCAGTGAGCTAGGCAGAGGACGGCGGCCCTTAGGCTGCCAGTGCGAACGTTTCGTCGTTTGCAGTTACGTTTTTCCCGCTGATTTACGAGGTGACGGGGCCTCGACATGCCCTGGCCGCTTCGCAACCCCTGTCGAAACCAGGTCGCCCCCACGGTTTGTTGCCCTCAAACTACTGAGCCACAGTAGATTTTACAATAGTTCGGTGCCGGTGTCCTGACTGTATTGGGCTGGTGGTGGCTCTTGAGCGGCCTATAAGTCATTGGGTGCCAACTGCGGCCACCATTTGAACACTGAGGGCGCCGTGTACTCCGCGCATGAGCCGTGTAATGTGTAGCGGTCAGCTGATCTCGTGCAGCAACTTCTGCAGTTCTGCAGGCGAATCGACGACATGCTGCGCATGCCAGCGGTTCGGCGGAATATCGTTGCCGCAATAACCATAAGCGGCCGCAACTGTCACCATGCCTGCGGCAAATCCCGCCTGCACGTCGCGCAGGTCATCGCCTACGTATACGACTCGTTCGGGCGGCAGATTCAACTCGCGTGCCGCGTGCAAGAGCGGTGCAGGATGCGGCTTCGAGTGGGGCGTCGTGTCTCCGCTCACCACGCAGCCAGCCCTCAGATCCAGTCCAAGCAGCGCCACCAGCGGGTCGGTCAGACGCGCCGCCTTGTTCGTCACGATGCCCCAGCGCACGCCGCGCGCGTCCAGTTCGTCGAGCACCGCGTCGATTCCGGGGAACAGCGTGGTTTCGATGCACAGATCGGCTTCGTAATTGGCGAGAAACTCTTCACGCATAGACGCGTAGTCGTGATGCTCCGGTCCGATGCCAAAAGCGCCGCCAATCAGGCCGCGAGCGCCAGCCGACGCGAGCGGCCGCAAATCATCGAGCGGCACCATCTCAAGGCCGCGCTCGTGGCGCATCTTGTTGACGGCGGCGGCCAGATCCGGGGCGGTGTCGGCGAGGGTGCCGTCGAGGTCGAACAGGACGGCCTGGCACAGGCCGATCGAGGCGTCTTCGTCTTCGCGTTGGGGCAGAGGGGTAGGATCGCTCATGTATTGGCTTGAAGTCGTTGCGCGTTAAGCGTCGCGCCGGCAGGCGAGCATGTAGTTGATGCTCGTGTCGTCCGATAGCGCGAAGTGCTTGCTGAACGGGTTATACACAATGCCCTTGATGTCCACGGTACGTAGTTCGGCTGCGCGTACGAACGCTGCCAGTTCCGACGGGCGGATAAAACGAGCGTAGTCATGGGTGCCTTTCGGCAGCATGCGTGCGATGTATTCGGCCCCGATCACCGCGAACAAATACGATTTGACGTTACGGTTGAGCGTCGAGAAGAAGACCCAGCCCCCTGGTTTGACGAGCGTCTTGCAGGCCGCCACGATCGCCGCGGGTTCCGGCACGTGTTCCAGCATTTCCATGCAGGTCACGGCGTCGTAAGTACCGGGTTCCCGCGCCGCAAGGGCCTCTGCGGCGATTTCTTCGTAATCTACGGTTACACCACTTTCAAGGCTGTGAAGATCTGCGACGCCGAGCGCCTGAGTAGACAGATCAATGCCTTTCACGTGCGCACCAAGGCCCGCCATGGATTCCGACAGGATGCCGCCGCCGCAACCGATATCCAGCACGCGTTTGCCGGCAAGGTGCGCATGGGCATTGATCCAGTCCAGCCGGACCGGATTCAGTTCGTGCAGCGGCTTGAACTCGGCATTGGGGTCCCACCAGCGATGCGCAAGATCGCTGAATTTTTGTAGTTCGTGGGGATCGGCATTGGTCATGGCGGATGCGGCCTTGATGAAAGCGGGTGTCGAGGATAAAGCCTGAGTATATAGGCCGACGCACGGCCCGGCAAAAATGCCGCCAGACCGAGCGCGGCTTAGGTGAGGGCGCTCCTGGCCGGGGGAAGGCGGGGTGGTCGGCTATCGTCCGAGCGCTGTAAAGACGCCGGACATAAAAAAAGCCCCGCCGAAGCGGGGCTTTGATACTGCGGTAATCTGGAGCTTACTGCTTCGAAGTACCCACAACTTCGACTTCCACGCGACGATCCGGTGCGAGGCAGGCGATAAGTTGCTTGCGGTTCTTCTGGTTGCAGCCGGTCGTAACCGGGTTGCGCTTGCCCTTGCCTTCCGTGTAGATGCGGTTGGCTTCGATGCCCTTGCTGACCAGGTATGCCTTGACAGCTTGTGCACGACGCAGCGACAGACGGTCGTTGTACTTGTCCGAACCGATACGGTCCGTATAGCCCGTTGC
>FTKM01001953.1_pt3 | contig 35336 bp, 30 predicted proteins | sample 1658051 | NCBI WGS metagenome assembly FTKM01 (sample SAMEA3914794, study PRJEB12502) | metagenome | biome: forest; material: soil | place: Canada | collected 2011-07-05 | depth 0.1 m | reverse complement strand
AGCGTAGCCGCATCGAGCCATTGCAGATCGTCAAGGAACAGTGCGAGCGGATGATCCCGCGTGAACACGCTGACAAAGCGGCGGAATACCAGCTGGAAACGGCTCTGCGCGTCTCGTGGCGGCAGTTCCGGGACAGGCTGCTGGTCGCCGATGATGAGCTTCAGTTCGGGGACGAGATCCACCATCAGCTGACCGTTCGGACCCAGCGCCTGCTGGATTGCAGCGCGCCAGTGGCCCAGTTCGTCTTCGCTTTTCGCGAGGATTGGACGGATCAAACTCTGGAAGGCTTGCGCGAGAGTCGCATAAGGAATGTCCCGCTTGTACTGGTCGAATTTGCCTGACGCAAAATGACCACGAGGTGGGACGAGCGGTTTATGGAGTTCATTGACAACGGAAGATTTGCCAACGCCCGAGTAGCCGGAAACCAGCACGAGTTCTGGTCTGCCTCCGTCCACGACACGGTCGAAGGACGCAAGCAGCGTCTCAATCTCGGGTGCCCGCCCATACAGCTTTTCGGGAATCAGCAACTGGTCGGGCGTGTCGTATTCGCCCGGCGCGAATTCATCGATACGTCCGCGAGATTCCCATTCCTGCAGACAACGCCGAAGATCACGCTCCAGACCTACTGCTGTCTGGTACCGCTCTTCGGCGGTCTTGGCGAGCAACTTCATGATGATCGCCGAGACTGCACCGGGAATACTCGACTCCCGTTCCTCAGGCGATACCGGTTGCCGCGCGATCTGGCAATGCACCCATTCCATCGGATCCGAAGCGGTGAAAGGTAGCGTGCCGGTGAACATTTCGTACAACGTGATACCCGCAGAATAGAGGTCGCTACGGGAATCGATCGAACGGTTCATGCGTCCGGTCTGCTCAGGCGCCATGTAGGGCAGCGAGCCAGCGATGAATTCGGGAGCCTCAGGTGCCTGGCGCTCGCGTGCGAGCCGCGACGCGATGCCGAAACCAGTGAGCCACACCTGACCGGCGTCATCGACTAGTGCATTCGCAGGTTTGACGTCTTTATGGATCAGGCCTTGCCGGTGAACCTGGCTCAGCGCTGCCGCAAGACCGATGGCGATGCGCAGGAAGCGAATCAGATCGAGGGGGCGCCCTTGGTGCTGCTCAATGAGCTGATCCAGAGGCTCGCCGCCTGGGTCTCTGAGTATGAGGACTGCGCGCCCCTCATGACGGGTCAGCGCGAGCGGCTGAGCGGCCCATGCCGCATCGAGTTCGGTCGCGAGCGACCATTCGTGCTGGAGCCGCCGAAGGCTTTGGCGCGAAGGCTGCTCAGTGGCAACCACGAGCGCCAGCACGGGCGTCTGATTGCCGGGTTCTCTGCCGCGGAAAAGGGTGAAGTCTGCCTCTTCGCGCAGCGGCTCTAACATATACCCGGAATTCTCTGCCATAGAGAACGCTCGTGTTGTCAGGAAACGAGCCGCTTCTTTCAAAGAGAAAAATGGGCTCCTGAAAATCCGCAATCGTGGGGAATGCCGTGCGTAATCCTGTGGGCAATCCTATTGTCAGCTAAGGGCGCGCGCCGATACTCCGTGGGCCCCTTTTTCCCAGCACCTGACGAGAAGATTGTCTCACACGGATGTGCGATGAGTGGAAGAGGCGTGGGCCTCGCGGCTGCGCAGCGCCAGAAAAAGTCCATTTGACCGTGCTGGCCTGAACAGACTCCGTTCTGCCACGGCAATGGGTCTGTTTTTCGACGTGCCGTTAGGTTATGGTAGGAAACGCCGCATTGGCAAGAATATCGATGCGCGGCCGGAGCCGCTCCAACAACCAGACTGCCGCACACGGAGGAGTCTGCAATGACACAAAAGCAATGGGGGCAACCCCTCACCGCCACACGCAGAAAGCTCATCCGCAGCAAGATTCACGTCCTGCTTGCGGCTATCGGGACGCTGGCGGCGGTTGTTGGAATCGCCGTCACGATCGATGGCGGCCTTGAATTTAACAGGCCCAAGGTATTAATAGGCGCCTGTACCATCGTCGTATCAACCATTCTCTATATATCGATGCTCTTCGTCGCCGCAGACGATTAGTCCTACTCACGCCAATCAGTGTGCAAGGCCGCCTGGAAAGTAGACCCGGTCTGCGCAGTGCGCCCCTGAGCGCCACTACCCGCAGCGCAACGTGAGATGCGGCTTGACCTCAACTCGCGAGCGCCACCCGCTCCGGCTCGTCCGTTTCGAACCAGTTGGGATTGCGCGCCGCGATCGGCCCGAGCGAAACCAGGATCTCCCGCAAATGCATGCGCATCGCCTCTTCCGCCGCGCTGGAATCATGCGCGCGCAATGCAGCCAGGATCCTGGCGTGCTGCCTGATCAACAGGTCGAGAGGCGATACATCGGGCAGGCTCAGATAGCGCACCCGGTCCATTTGCGCCTTGATGTCCTGAATCGTGTCCCAGGCGGCGATGCAGTCGATAGATTGCGCGATCGAATAGTGGAAGGCTTCATCGAGGGCAAGGAACGCCGCCGTATCGTTCGCCTTCGCTGCGCGCTTCTGGTCCCGGATGTTCCCGGTGAGCACTTGCAACTGGGCGTCGGTGATGAATTCCGCTGCTTTGCGCGCGACGGCCGTTTCTATCGCTTCGCGGATAAAACGCCCTTCTCTCACCATGCGCGGCGAAATCCGCTTCACCAGTGTGCCGCGTTGCGGCAGTACCTGAAGCACGCCTACTTCCACCAGCTTGATAAACGCCTCGCGCACCGGTTGTCGCGACACTTGAAACATGTCCGAGACTTCCTTCTCCGAGAGCGGTGTGCCCGGCACCATCTGCCCGGCAAAAATGGCCTGACGCAACGCGCGAAAGATCTGCTTGCTGATTGGCTCGTGCGAATCAATCACGAGCTGGGCTGTCAGGTCAGGCAGCGCTGCACGTGGCACACTCGCTCGCCCCACCCGACGGCTCGCCGCTGGCGCGACGATGGAGGTTTCGTCCGGGTCTTCGAATACTGGGGCAAGAGAGATTTTCATTGAAATGCGGCTCGTCAGGTTCAGGCGCTGCGCAGTGATCCGCAGTGATTCGATCAGATCAGTCGAAATTCAGATGCACCTTCATCGATTGCGCGCGGTCATGGGCAACTTCGAACGCGTGGTTCGCATCCGCCATCGCAAACGCGTGCGTCATGATGGGACGCAGATCGACCTTGCCCGAGGCGATTTCCTCGGCGGCCACGCCGTATTCGTCGGTGAAGCGGAATGACCCCTGATAGCGGATTTCCTTGGCCATCACCAGATTCGCGGCAACCGGCGATTGCCCTGCCGGCAGATTGCCGACCTGGATCACCGCGCCGCCCGCGCGTACCGAACGCAATGCCGTATCGAGACCCGCTGGACTCCCCGATGCCTCGATCACCACATCGAAGGTGCCGCGCTGTTCGGACCACTTGGCGATGGTCGCGCCATCCACGGCGTTGACCGTTTCGTCGGCGCCAAGCGTAGCAGCGATCTGCAGCGCCTTGTCGGACAGGTCCATCGCGACCACACGATGCGCACCCGCGCGGCGGGCGACCGTCAGCAGAATGCAGCCAATCGGTCCGCAACCGATCAGCAGCACCCGCGCGCCAACCAGCGATCCGGCCTGGCGCACTGCATGCAACGCAACGGCGAGCGGCTCGGCCATCGACGCCTGCGCAAAATCCACCCCATCCGGCACGGGCACGCACTGCCGTGCCGACACGACGATGTACTGGCGGAACATGCCCTGCGTGTGGGGGAACGTCGAGGCGCTGCCCATGAAGCGCATGTTCAGGCAGTGATTCGGCATGCCACTCACGCAATACCGGCAGGTACCGCATGTCAGGCCCGGATTGACCGCCACGCGCTGCCCGGCGGCCAGCCCCGTCACATCGGCACCGAATGAGTCCACTTCACCCGCTACTTCATGGCCCAGCACAAACGGCTCGCGCACTGCGAAGTCGCCGCTCTTGCCCTTGAAGTAGTACGAAAGATCCGATCCGCAGATGCCACCCGCACGCACACGTACGCGTACCTGCCCCGGGCCGGGTTCAGGCGGGTCAACTTCGTCGATGCGGATCAGTTTAGGTTCGTGCAAAACGGCTGCCAGCATGAAAGACTCCAATCAGTGTGCGTCGCGCGCGTGATGCAGCGCGACATAAACAACCATAAAAAAGGGGCTAAAAGCCGATTACCAGTTCCACAGCGTCCCGTCTTCAAGACGTGCAACCGGTAGATACGCGGGGTCATACGGATAGCGGGCGGCGAGCGTCTCGTCGATATCGACACCGTGCCCAGGTGCTTCGCCCGGATGCATCATGCCGTTCTCGAAACGCCATGCGTGCGGGAACACTTCGAGCGCGGCCTCGGGAAACCCCATGTATTCCTGCACACCGAAGTTGGGCACCCACAGATCGAAATGCAGCGCTGCGCCCATGCAGACCGGCGACAGATCGGATGGGCCATGACAGCCGGTGCGCACCTGGTAGAGCGCAGCGAAATCCGCAATGCGCCGCAGATGCGTGATGCCCCCTGCGTGCGTGAGCGTGGCGCGGATATAGTCGATCAGCTGTTCCTCGATCAACTGCTTGCAGTCCCAGATGCTGTTGAACACTTCGCCCACCGCGATCGGCGTGACGGTATGTTCACGAATCAGCCGGAAACCCGCCTGGTTTTCTGCGGGCGTGGGATCTTCCATCCAGAAGAGCCGGTACGGTTCGACGGATTTGCCCAGGCGCGCGGCTTCGATGGGCGTGAGACGGTGATGCACATCGTGCAGCAGATGCGTGTCGAAACCGAATTTGTCGCGCACCGCTTCAAAGAGCTTCGGCACGAAGTCCAGATACTTCTCCGAGGACCAGCTCTGCTCCTCCACGGCGCCCTTGGTGGCCGGCTCATACATGCCGTTGCCTTTCGAAACGCCATACACGGAGCGCATATTCGGCACGCCGCACTGGATGCGGATCGCCTTGTAGCCCGCTTCGATATGTTCCGCGTAACGGTCGAGCGCTTCGGGAATGTCGCGCCCCGTGGCGTGTCCGTACACCATCACGCCGTCGCGCGAGGCGCCACCCAGCAGACGATACAACGGCATGCCTGTGATCTTGCCGAGGATGTCCCACAGGGCCATATCCACCGCCGCGATGGCGGTCATCGTCACGGGCCCACGACGCCAGTACGCGCCCTTGTAGAGGTACTGCCAGATATCCTCGATACGCCCAGGATCGCGGCCGATCAGGGTCGGGCAGACGTGCTCCTTCAGATACGACGCCACGGCCAGTTCGCGGCCGTTAAGCGTTGCGTCGCCAATGCCATGCACGCCCTCATCCGTGACGATCTTCAGGGTAACGAAATTACGCCCCGGACAGGTGACGATAACGTCGGCGCGAACGATTTTCATAAAATTATCCTTGCTGCATAGATTGACTGAACACGATCCAATTCTTCACGCGCGTTTCCGCCAGGATGAGCGGGCATTAGCGCCGCGCCGCTGGTGAACCACCGGCAATCGTCGTCACACCGATAATCAGCGCGCCGTAGACGATGGCGCGCAAACCCGCGCCAGTGCCGCTCGCGTTGAGTAGCGCATTGATGAGAAAGAGGAAACACGCGGCACCCCACACACCTGTCGGACTCGCGCGCCCACCCGATACCTGCGTGCCGCCAATCACCACCACTGCGACGGAGAGCAACATGTAGTCGGCGCCCATATCGAGCGTCGCGCCACCGGAAAATGCCGAGAGCAGCAATGCACACAATGCAACCAGCACGGCGCAGGCAACATAGGTCGCACAACGAACCCATTCCACGCGCACACCCGCGAGACTCGCGGCCCGTGCATTCTGGCCGACCGCAGAAAGGCTACGTCCTTGCACTAGTCTGAATAGCACGACACCGGTCAGTAGCGTGACGACCAGGGCGACGAAGGCAAGGCTCGAGACGCCACCCACCCGGCTCAATGCGAAATTCTCCAAACCGGGCGGCGGCGCCGCACTGCCCCGACCGAGGCTGATTGCAACGGACTGCAAAACAAAACTGGATGAAAGGGTTGCGATGATCGGTGGAATGCGCAGCAAGCGGATCAACAGATAGTTGAACAGGCCGATCCCCACTCCGATTCCGACCACCGTTGCAATGCCTAGCGGGATCGCACTGTCTTGCCCACCCATCACGCGCATGGCAACTACGCCGGACAATGCGATGGTCGCGGGAATCGACAGATCGATGTTGCCAGGTCCACTGGTGACCACGAGCATCTGCCCGAGGCCGACCAGCACGCTGAACACCACGAACGCGGATGCGGCCGACAACATGTTGCCCGCGATGCCAACGCCCAGTGCAAGGCTCGTTGCCACGCCCACCAGCAGCGCCCCCGCGACGGACCACAGCCACGGGGTATCGCGCATCGTCATTGCGGCTGTTTTCATCGCCGTGCTCCCTTGCCACGAAATACCAGACGCAGTGACAACACCGCGATCAGAATCATGCCCTGCAAGCCGATTTGCCATTCAGGTGCAATCTGCAGAAACGACAGGAAGGACGATGCGAGTGTGAGCGTGATAGCGCCAAGTACAGCGCCTACTGCAGAAACCCGTCCACCGACGAACTCCCCGCCGCCCAGAATCACACCCGCCACCGACAACAGCGTGTAGCGCAGCGCGATATTGGCGTCCGCCGACGTTGCAAGACCCAGCAGCGTCAGTCCGGAGCACACACCGAACACGCCCGCGCAGCCAAACAGAATGGCCTTGGAGCGGATCACCGACCAGCCGAACCGACGCATCGCACCCGGGTTGCCGCCTACCCCGCGCAGTCCCACTCCAATCGGCGAGCGCATCAGAAGAAAATGGCTGCCTATGCCGATTGCGGCGGTCCAGAGCAACGGAGCGGGAATCACCGGAGACTGAAAACCCATCAATGTCGAAAGCCAATTTGGACTGGTTCCGCCGGGGGACGGCAACAGCAGCACCGCGAGTCCATTCCAGACGAACGACAGACCCAGCGTGACTACGACAGAAGAAATCCGTCGATATTCAATGAGCGCTCCGATCAGCGCGTAAAGCGCGACGCATCCTGCGAGCGCGGCCCAACCGAGCAGCGGCGAGCGAACCAGCAGCGTTGCTCCGATACATGAAACCAGGCTCACGAACGAGCCGATCGAGAGGTCGAGTTCGTTAGCCGTAATCACCGCGAGCTGCGAGAGCGTGGCGAACACGATCGGCACACCGAGGTTCAGTAGCATCACGGCGCCAAAGTAGCTGAACGTATTCGGCTGCACGATCACCATGGGGATCAGCACCGCAAAGAGCGATGCGACCGGCAGAGCCGAGCGCAGATCGAAACGTCGTGCGTACATCCTGACTGCCTGATTCATGACGTTACCTCGTCGAAACTTGCTGCAAACAGGGCTTCTTCCGTGCATTGGTTGCGATCCAGTACACGCGTGACACGGCCCGAGCGAAACACATACGTTTTGTCGCAGTAGGCGAATTCATCGTTCTCCGTTGTGTACCAGATGAACGTCCGGCCTTTTGCTGCTTCAGCCTGAAGCAGCGCGTAGATTTCCACTTTGGTGCCGATGTCCACGCCGCGCATGGGATCGTCCATCAACACCAGATCGGCATCCGATGCGAGTGCGCGAGCAAAGAGCACTTTCTGCTGATTGCCGCCGCTCAGGGACAGGATATTTTCAGTGGACGCCGCGCCGCGAATGTTGATCTTTTTGGCCCACGTGTCGAACAGTTCGCGCAGTGCATCGCCATTGATCCATGTCGAACTGTCGCGGTTGTAGAGACGCCGGATATCGAAGTTCTGGGCGATCGACCAGTCTATAAAAATGCCATCCGCGCGACGATCCCCCGCAACGAACGCCACCGTCTGATGCGAGCTGCGCTTGCGCGCCTGCGCGTAGATTTCGTGCAGCAGCGCGGTTTGTCCCTGACCGGCCAGTCCGGCGAAACCGACAATCGCGCCGCGTGCCGCTTCGATGCTCGTGCGTTTGCCTGGCCCGACGTTCCATTGCAGTGCAGTGGCAGTGCCGCTCGACGCGGCCGCGTGTTGTTCCGGCGCCGTGGAGCCTTCGACAAACTGACCCATCGCGCGAATGATCTGTTCCTTGTCGAGATTCGCCACGTCAAGCGTCGACACCACCTTGCCGTCACGCATCACCATCACCCGATCAGCACTCCGGAGCATTTCCTCCAGCATGTGCGTGATCAGGATGCACGTCACACCCGAGGCCGCGCTTTTCCGGATATAGGCCAGCAATTGCTCTGCGGTGTACTTGTCGAGGCTTGAAGTCGGCTCATCCAGAATCACCAGACGCACCGGCGTATCCACACACGCAAAGCCACGCGCAATTTCAACCATCTGCTGCTGCGTCAGCGAGAGATCGCCGACCAGATCGGTGCCACGCAGCCCATGGCCGGGAAAAATAGCTTCGAGTTGCGCCTCGATCGTTGAGCGAGCGCGTTTGCGCCATCCAAAGTGCTTCAATTGCGGATGCACCGCGCGCATGTTTTCTTCGATGGTGAGATTCGGACACAACGAAAGCTCCTGAAACACGCAGCGAATTCCGAGCATGCGCGCCTCGTCGGCCTCCAACCCGCGTTCGTGCGTTGCGCCGTCAATCTGTATCGAACCCTGGGTCGCACGACGGGCGCCGGCCAGCACCGACATCAGTGTCGACTTGCCCGCGCCGTTGTGCCCGGCGATCGCCACGCACTCGCCCTTGAGGAAATCGAAATCGACGCCTTGCAGCGCGCGTACGGCGCCGAAATTCACGTCGACGCCGCGAGTCGATAGCAGTCGTTCCGGCAACGCTTCGACTCGCGGCACACCGAGCACCGTGCTTTCAGAATGATTCATGAGACCAGCCGTACGAGGATGAGGATCTGACCAGCGATGCGCCGACGCCATCAGGCGCGCCGGCCGCTCGTAGCATTACTTCTTCGGCGATTCGACCATGTCCACGACTTGCTCACGTGTGAACACATTGCTTGCCACCGTGCCGGGCGCGGTCGTCTGCAGTACGTTGGGAAGCGACGCCGGTGTGACGGTCAAGGTCGGCAGCGACATATCGTGCGGCAGCTTGTTGCCCGCCAGGATCTGCTGCGCAGCCCAGAACGCAAATGTGGATGAACCCGGATCGGCGGCAATCGACATGGTCTGGTACGAATCGACGCCTTGCGATTTCCACCACGCCAGTTCTTCCTGACGATTGCCAAGGATGATGGTCGGGATGCTGCGACCCGCCGCGCGGAACGCCTGCGCCACGCCGTAGCCGTCGCCGCCCTGGGTCACGACTGCATCGACCTGCGGCAAGGAAGGCAAAATGCCCGCCACTTCCTTCTGTGCGACCGTCTGTGTCCAGGCGCCGTACACCGAGCCGACAATCTTCATACCGGGATACTTCTTCACCTCGTCGACGATACCCTGGTGAATCTCGTCGTCAACGGACACACCGGCGAGGCCACGCACTTCAAGAATATTGCCCTTGCCGTTGAGCTTCTTCGCGAGAAAATCGACCTGCACCGCGCCCATCTTGTGGAAGTCTGCGGCGATCCGGTACGCGCAGGGTTCGGTGACGATGCCGTCAAACGACACGACCACCACGCCCGCAGCGCAGGCCTGTTTGATGGCGCCGTTCAGCGCGGTTGGCGATGCAGCGTTGATGACAATGGCCTTATAGCCCTGCAACACCAGATTCTGAATTTGCTGCGCCTGCTCGGTGGCCTGGTTTTCGGCCGTAGTAAAGGCCGGCGCGTCGGCGATGATGCCCGCTTTCTTCGCATCGGCCGCCACCTGAGCCCAGCTCTTGAGCTGTTGCTGCCGGAATGTATTACCGGCATAGCTGTTCGATAGCGCAATCTTGTCCTTCGACGTGTCACCCGTCGCCACTGCCGCGCAAGCGGCACCGCTTATCGCCATCAGCACCACGCTGGCGATTCCCGATACAAATGTTCTGTTGAGTTGCACAATCGTCTCCTGAGCTTTGAAGTTAAACGGGCGCGCAGCGCACCGTGTGGCACAACCGGAACCGGCTGACGGTTTCTTCTTGGGATGGGTGAATGTTAGAATACACCCTACTACCATACAAGTAGGTGTTTTCCATGTGGAGAGCAACATGACGGCTTCTACGCTGGTTTTCGTCGGTGGCCTCAATCAGGCCGTGCCGCACTTCGCGGCGGCAAATGGCAAAGGCATTTCCGTGTTCGGATTCGACGAAACGACAGGCAGAATGAGCTGGCTGTCTGACACGACGGACGTGCCGAACCCGACCTGGCTCGCGGTGGTTCCACAGCGCCAGATGCTCTACGCCACCAGCGAAATGTCGGTCCGTCCAGAGGGTTGGATCAGCGCCTTTCGCATCGATCCAGCGAGCGGTTTGCTCGCCGAAGCTGGCAGCAGGCGAAGCACGCGCGGAAGTTTAAGCGCGCACTGCAACACCGACCGCGAAGGCCATTGCGTGCTGGTCGCCAATTACTCACACGAAACACCGGGCGAAATACCGGGTCGCCATGTCGTGAGCTTCAGGGTGATGTCGGACGGTGCTTTGACGCCAGCGGTCAATGAGTGCGTTCATACCGCAACGGGCCCTCGGGCCGACCGGCAGGCTGTGCCTCACCCGCATTGCATCACGCCTGCCCTGGACAACCGCTTCGTAATCGTCCCTGATCTGGGCGGCGACCAATTGGTCACTTACAGGCTTGATGCAACAAGCGCGCGTATCGAGCGAACGGAGGGGGAACCGCTGAGCGTGTCGCCGGGTTCAGGGCCGCGTCATGTGGTGTTTCATCCGGACGGCACGACGGCCTATGTCGTCAACGAACTCAGCAACACGGTTTGCCGGCTTGGCTACGACGCGCAGACAGGTGCGCTCGAATTGCTGCAGACATTTGAAGGACTGCTCGCAGATGCCGCTCCGAGTTACGGCGCGGGCCTGCTGGTTTCCGCAGATGGGCGCTTTCTGTACGCCACATACCGGGGCGACGATAGCGTGATGACCTATGCGTTGGATGAACGCGACGGCACCATTCTCACGGCCGCGAGGCACGACAGCGGAGGAAAAACACCGCGCAGTTTTGCGCTCTCGCCATCGGGGAAATTCATGCTGGTGGCCAACCAGGACAGTGACCGGATCGTGGTATTGCGCCTCGATCCGCACAGTGGCGCACCCACCGAGCAAGTTGAAACGGTCTCAATAGGCACGCCCATGTGTGTGCAGGCGGTGAAATTCGACTGAATCTCACGCCCGCCAGCTCAATCAGTCAATGCAGATTTACGGCGTCATGCACCCCATTGCCCCAACTGGCGCACGCTATCGTGCAACTCGCGCTCCAGTAGTGCAAACAGCTCAGCGGCAGGCATAGAGCGCGCAAGCGCGGCGGCCTGCCCGGCCCACTGTGCGCCGTAACCAAACTCGCCCTTGGCTTTGGCAGCAGCGTGCAACGCCTTGCCGGCATCGTAGGCAACCGGATACGCCGGCGTGCGGGGTGCACCCGTGTCGTCGCCGAGCTGGGTGAAGCGGTTCACCATGCTTCGTGCGAGGCGCCCGGAAATGGACGACGTAAAGGTCGTATGGCGAGCGGCCTCGCCAAGAATGGCGCGACGGTAGCCCTCATCGATCGACGTCTCCGGGCACGCAACAAACGCAGTGCCCAGTTGTGCGGCCTGTGCGCCAAGCGCCAGAACCGCGGCGATTCCCGCGCCATCCATGATGCCGCCGGAGGCGATCACCGGCAGATCGAACTCCTTGACCAGCAGCCGCGTCAGCGCAAATGTGCCAAGCCGCTCGTCCGGACCATCGGGATCAAAAACGCCACGATGGCCACCGGCTTCGATACCTTGCGCCACAATCGCATCGACACCGGCCTTGGCAACCACTTCGGCTTCCTGAACATTCGTCGCTGCTCCAAGCAACTTGATCCCGGCGTTCCTGAGCGCAGCAAGCACCTCCGCTGACGGCAGACCGAAGTGGAAACTGACGACAGCCGGCTTCTCTTCGAGAAACACTTCCAGCATGGCCGCATCCGCGACGAAGCTGGTGTAGATCTCCGAGAGCGAGGCGGGTGGCGTGGCGCCATACCGTTCGAACTGCGGCGCGAGCCAGCTCAACCATTGCTGCTCGACGGCCGCATCCTGCGTGACCGGTTGATGGCAAAACACATTGATATTGAACGGCTTCGCGGTGAGCTCACGCGTCTCGCGGATGACCTTGCGCGCGCCTTCTGGCTTCATTGCGCCGACACCCAACGATCCAAGTCCACCTGCATTGGAAACCGCGGCTGCCAGCGCGGGTGTGGCCACACCGGCCATCGGCGCCTGAATGATCGGCTTCTCGATTCCAAGCACGCGTAGCAGCGCGCGGCTGTCTGTCTGATTCGTCATGTGGCATCCTTTTCAAGTACGTGTTTTGCAGGCCGGGCGCTGTGAGTGGCCAGCTTTTCCAGCAGAAAATCGACGAAACTACGCACCCGCGACGACACATGCCGTCCATGCGGGTACAGCAGAATGAATGGCCGCGAAGCGCCGCCATAGGGTTTGAGCAGTTCCTTGAGCGTGCCATCAGCGAGGTCTTTCTCGACGATGAACCGGTAGGTCTGGAATATCCCCGCGCCATGACGCGCCATGGTCACGCCAGCCAGCACATCGCCCGAGGCGCTGTACCCACCGCGCGTCAAAATCTCCGTTTGCTTGTCGTCCTGCGTGAACAGCCACGGAATATGGCGGCCGCTGCTGGGCAATTCGAACTGGATGCAATCGTGATTGACCAGATCCTCCGGCGTTTCCAGCCTGGCGGCAGCGCGCAGATAGGTGGGCGACGCCACGACGACGAGTTCGGCGTCTTCCAGCTTGCGCGCAATCAGGCCTGAATCTTGAGGCGCACGCCCGCGGATCGCAAGGTCATAGCCTTCGTCCGCGAAGTCGATGTTGCGGTTGCTCAGATGGGTTTCGACCGTGACCTGCGGATAACGCGAACGGAACTCCGCCAGCAGAGGCAGGACGCGGTAATGACCGTAAGGGGTTGGCATGCTGATTCGCAACACACCGGCAGGCGTGGCCTGCTGTCCCGTGGCTTCGCGCTCCGCGTCAGCGAGTTGGCGCAGAGCGGTCTGACACTGCTCGAAGTAGCGTCTGCCGGGATCGGTGAGGCGGATTTGCCGTGTGGTTCGAACGAACAGTCTGACGCCGAGGCGCTTTTCGAGGCGCGCCACGGCGCGGCTCACCGCAGCGGGCGTCACGCTCGCCGAGGTTGCCGCCGTGGTGAAACTGCCGAGTTCAGCAGCAAGACAGAACAGTTCGATACTGCCGAGAAGAAGGTCGTCAAATTGACGCTGCATGATCGCCCAATGGCTTATAGATCGCCGGCGTAATCTGCACGGCTCCGTGTGCTCCACGAAGCCCATGCACTGCCGCACCGCGAATGGGAGCGCCCGCATCGGGGCGGGCGCTGTTGCTCGTCGATCTTCATGGGGGCTGAGCAAGCTGTCAAGATGCCGGCGGGCAAAACATTCTTGACGTTTTGGAACAACCGGCTGTGCAGTCGCTTACTTCGCCGTCGGCATGGCGAATTCCGCGCCCTTTTCGGTGCTTTCGGGCCAACGCTGCATGATCGACTTCTGCTTCGTATAGAAGCGCACGCCCTCTTCGCCGTACGCATGCGTGTCGCCAAACAGGCTGCGCTTCCAGCCACCAAAACCGTGCCACGCCATCGGCACCGGAATAGGCACATTGATGCCGACCATGCCCACCTCGATGCGGCGGCCAAACTCGCGGGCCACGTGACCATCACGCGTATAGCAGGCTACGCCGTTGCCGAACTCATGCGCGTTGACCAGTTCCACCGCTTCAGTGAAGTCCTTGGCACGGACACACGCAAGCACCGGCCCGAAAATTTCTTCCTTATAGATGCGCATCTCGGCAGTGACGTTGTCGAACAGCGTGCCGCCGGTAAAAAAGCCGTCTTCGTGACCGGGCACCTTCAGGCCGCGACCGTCCACGACCAGCGTCGCGCCTTCTGCGACGCCTTGCTCGATGTAACCTTCAATCCGCTCCAGTGCCTGGCGCGTGACGATCGGGCCCATTTCGGCATCCGCTTCCATGCCGTTCTTGATGACCAGGTTGCGCGCCCGTTCTGCCAGACGCGGCATGATCTTGTCAGCCACATCGCCCACCAGCACGGCCACCGAAATCGCCATGCAACGCTCGCCCGCCGAACCATACCCGGCGCCGATCAGCGCGTCCACCGCCTGATCGAGGTCGGCATCCGGCATCACCACCATATGGTTTTTCGCGCCGCCGAGCGCCTGCACGCGCTTGCCGTTTTTCGCGCCGGTCTCGTAGATGTAGTTGGCAATCGGCGTCGAGCCGACGAAACTCACGGCCTTCACATCCGGGTGAGCGAGCAATGCATCCACGACCACCTTGTCGCCCTGCACGACGTTAAACACGCCATCGGGGAGCCCCGCCTGCTTCAGCAGGCCGGCCATGAAGAGCGATGCGGACGGATCACGCTCGCTCGGCTTGAGGATGAAGCTGTTGCCCGCGGCGATGGCCACCGGGAACATCCAGCAAGGCACCATGCAAGGGAAATTAAAAGGCGTAATGCCCGCAACCACACCCAGCGCCTGGCGCGTGGTCCAGTTATCGATGCCGGTCGAAACCTGCTCGGTGTAATCGCCCTTCAGCAGCTGGGGAATACCGCAGGCAAATTCGATCACATCGATGCCGCGCGACACTTCACCCTGGGCATCCGAGAACACCTTGCCATGCTCGGCCGTGATGATGGCGGCGAGCTCGTCGCGATGTTTGTTCATCAATTCGAGGAAACGCAGCATGACACGCGCGCGGCGGATCGGCGGCGTATCGCTCCACGCGCGAAACGCGGATTTGGCGCTGGCCACTGCTGCATCGACATCTGCCGCCTCACCCAGCAGCAGCTTGCGAGGCCGTGCACCGGTAGCAGGATTGAACACGGGCTGATTCCGGGTGCCGGTTCCGTTCACACGCTGGCCGTGAATAAAGTGGCCAACGTCTGCGCTGTCATTAAAGGCTTGCATGTCGTCTCCTGGGGGTGAATGGGCTATGAACAGAGTCTAAGAGCCCGCGACCGGTCTGCAAAGGCGCTATCATTGAACTCATTGTTTTCTATAGCGAACAATGAATGTATGGAAACCGAGAAAATTGCCGGGCTCTGGACCCATCTGCACTGGCTCACCGTGCTCGCCGAACAGGGCAGCTACACGGCTTCGGCCACGCGGCTGGGCGTGAGCAAGGCGGCAATGAGCCAGCGTATCTCCGAACTGGAGCGGGCGGCCGGCATTTCGTTGGTGCAGCGCACCACGCGCAGCGTGCGTCTGACCGAGGCCGGACAGCGTCTGGTCGAGAATACGCGAAGCCAGTATGAACAGATCGCTACCAGCTTTGCCAGCGTCAGCGAGTCGGCAGGCGTGGCGCGCGGCCTGATCAGGGTGACCGCTCCGGTTGCGTTTGGCCGTCAGCAGTTGCTGCCGAAACTGCCCGCTTTCCTGCGTGAGAATCCCGAGGTGCGGATTCAACTGGAGGTCTCCGACCGGCTCAGCTCGCTCGCCACCGAAGGCTATGATCTGGCCATCCGGCACAGCGCCGAAGCGCCGGACACCCACGTCGCGTGGCGGCTGTGCGAGACGCAGTCGGTGCTCGCGGCGAGCCGCGCCTATCTGCGCAAGCGCGGCACGCCGCTCGCGCCGGAAGATGTCGCGGGCCACGACTGCCTGTTTTATCCGCGCACCTCGGGTCCGGCGACCTGGTCATTTGAGCGCAGAAGTCCGCGCAAGACGGGCGTGGCGCCCGTCACGCTTCCCATCAATGGACCGTTTTCCGCCAACAACAGCGAAACACTGCGCGACGCAGCGCTGGACGACATGGGTATCGCGCTCTTGCCGGATTTCACCGCACAGGCAGCGGTGCGAGCCGGGAAACTGGTCGTGGTGTTACCGCAATGGCGTGTCACAGGCCCGTTCGCAGACCGGCTTTATGTGCTCCGGCCGTATGCCTCGCACGTGCCCCGCGCGGTCAGCCTGTTTGTCAGCTATCTGCGCGAGAGCTATGCAGACGGATTTCCGCTGTAGCGCCGTTTTCGCTTTCTCTTCGCCTGTCCTCCCCTCCCAACCGGCCTTCCACGCTGATTTATTCCTCCAGGTAAAAAGTGTTTGGCCATGCCGGGTATTCGAACTCTCGGCCAATGGGCCTAGATTACACACCTATCGGAGCCGCAGGCCCGACCGGCAAGCAGCCGGATCAACCATTCGGAGGTTTTTCATGAGCACAGCAACAAAGGTCGCAGTTGTCACCGGCGCATCGCAAGGCATTGGTTCGGAAATCGTCAAGGGATTCCGTGCACGCGGCTACAACGTGGTTGCCACCGCACGTAGCATCAAGCCGTCGGAAGACTCCGGCGTTCTGGCCGTTGCAGGTGATATCGCTGATCCGGCGACCGCTCGCCGCGTGATTTCGGAAGGCGTGGCGCGTTTTGGCCGCATCGATACGCTCGTCAACAACGCGGGTGTGTTCATCGCCAAGCCGTTCACCGGCTACACCGCTGAAGACTACGCAAGCGCGCTTGGCGTGAACGTGGCCGGCTTCTTCTACATCACGCAGCTTGCCATCGCTGAAATGGAAAAGAACGGCAGCGGCCACGTGGTCAGCATCACGACGACCCTGACCGACCACGCAATCGACGGCGTGCCTTCGGTGCTCGCTTCGCTGACCAAGGGCGGCCTGAACGCAGCGACCAAGTCGCTCGCGATCGAATATGCAAAACGCGGCATTCGCGCGAACGCCGTCTCCCCGGGCATCATCAAGTCGCCAATGCACGCGGTCGAAACGCACGCAGCGCTCGGCGGTCTGCATCCGGTTGGCCGCATGGGCGAAATGAGCGACATCGTCAATGCTGTCCTGTACCTGGAATCGGCACCGTTCGTGACGGGCGAAATCCTCCACGTGGACGGCGGTCAGAGCGCAGGCCACTAAGCCTCGCCACGACTCGCGTCAACCACGCATTGCGGGGATGGCCGGGCGCCGCCAGTCGGCGCCCGGTTCGCCACCATCATCAAGGAGAGCAGCATGCCAATCGTCACGATTCAGGTTACCCGCGAAGGCACTCAGCCGGGCAATGATTCAGTCACGGCGGAAGAGAAAGCCAAACTGATCGCAGGTGTCAGCAATTTGTTGCTCGACGTGCTGAACAAGCCGCTCGCAGCGACCTTTGTGGTCATCGAAGAAGTGGATAAAGAGAACTGGGGATGGGGCGGTCTGCCGGTTGACGAGTATCGCAAGCAACTCAGCCAGAAATAAGCAGGCAGTCAGCACAGAGGCAGACGATGCGCATTCTGCCTCTGAAGTAACACCGCAATCTGCTTAGTCCACGGCCGCCAGGCCGTGGACGCGTTTCATGGAGGCGCCGAACGACCGCACCCACGCGGTAGACTTCGGGTGGCAACCACGCCCGCCACCCTCTGACGCGACATGGACCGAATTGATGCGATGAAAGTATTCGTCGCCACGCTCGACGAAGGCAGTCTGGCGGGCGCCGCGCGCCGCCTGGGCCGCTCCCCGGCGGCCGTGAGCCGGGCCATCGCCTTTCTTGAAGATCACACCGGCACCGCCCTGCTGCACCGGACCACCCGCACCATCAAGCTGAGCGAAGCGGGCGAACGCTATGCCGCCGCCTGTCGACGCGTGCTGACCGAACTCGAGGAAGCCGATCTGCTGGTGGCCGATGAAAAGTCGGCGCCACGCGGCCTGTTGACCATGACCGCACCGGTCGCCGCGGGCGAGGACGTGCTGCGGCCGATTCTCGACGATTTCATCGAACGCTATCCCGATGTCACAGTGCGCCTGCAACTGCTCGACCGACCCGTGAGCCTGATCGACGAAGGGGTCGACATCGCGCTACGGATTGCGCATCTGCCCGATTCCTCGCTGATCGCGGTGCCCGTGGGCGAAGTGCGGCGAGTGCTCGCCGCTTCACCGCGTTATCTGCACAAGAACCCGCGCATCAGGGAGCCGGCTGATCTGGCCAAACATCGCATCATCTCCATGACGCATTTCGGCCTTGATTCGTGGAGCTTTCCGCCAGCCGGACGCTCGACCCTGCCGCTCGTCGTGCAGTTCACCCCGCGTTTCATCGTCAATACGATTCGTGGCGCGGTGGCCTCGGCCGTGGCCGGTCACGGCGTCACGCGTGTGTTTTCCTATCATGTCGCCGAACAGGTCAAGGCAGGTACGCTCAAGATCCTCCTGAGCGATAGCGAGCATCCACCCTTGCCCGTTCATCTGCTCACGCCACAGGGGCGTCTGTCCGTGCCCAAAGTGCGCGCCTTTATCGACTTCGCCACCCCTCGTCTGCGCAAACATTTCAAGCAGTTTCAGGCCATGACCGGCGACGATTGATTCGCATGGCGGAAGAATGTCTTCCGGTTCGAGACGATTCTCTCCGGGAACGGTTCAATCTATTATGCATACACTGAACATAGGGTCCGACAGTCCGACTGCCGGCCTTTGAAGACGTGGAGGCATGAGACGCATCATGGGGTATGTGGCGCCAGGCAACGCAGGACAGCCCGCTTTCAATGTGTGGCGCGGTACGGTGGCGGGCGCCAGTGCGAGTCTCGTGGGGATCGGGCTCGCGCGCTTTGCGTATACGCCGCTGCTGCCCGCGATTATCGACGCACACTGGTTCAAGGCGTCCACCGCGACCTATCTGGGCGCGGCGAATCTGGGCGGCTATCTGGTCGGCGCCCTCGCCGCACGGCTCTTCGTGAAATGGTCCTCGTCCGCTACGGTGCTGCGCACCATGATGCTGGTCGCGACGATCGCCTTCGTCGCCTGCGCGTTTCCAGTTTCGTTTCTCTGGTTCTTCCTGTGGCGTTTCGCATCTGGCGTGTCGGGCGGTGCCTTGATGGTGCTCGCCGCGCCGACCATCCTCGCGCATGTCGCGCCCTCGCGGCGCGGCTTCGCAAGCGGCGCGATCTTCACCGGGATTGGTCTCGGGATCGCCGCTTCAGGCACGATCGTGCCGCTGCTGCTCGGTCAGGGATTGACGCAAACGTGGCTTGGGCTAGCCGTGGTGTCGTTGCTGCTGACCGCCGTGGCCTGGAACGGCTGGCCGCGACACGAACCGCCCTCGGCGCATGCACACGCGCATCGCCCTTCGCATCCAGACACTGATCACGCGGCCCAGCCCAGTATTGCGTCAAGGTCAAAGCTGCGAGCGCTCTATGTCGAATACGGATTGAACGCGGTAGGCCTCGTACCACATATGATCTTCCTGGTGGACTTCGTGGCCCGCGGGCTCGGCAAAGGTGTGGATGCCGGCGCGCAGTACTGGGTGTTGTATGGACTCGGGGCGCTCGTCGGTCCGTTGCTGACCGGGCACCTTGCCGACCGTGCCGGGTTTGGACCGGCGCTGCGCGTGGCCTATCTGCTGCAGATCGCGGCCGTGGCGCTTCCTGCGCTCGGCCTGGGCCCCGCCGCGTTGATGGTGTCGAGCGTAGTCGTTGGGGCGTTCACGCCGGGCATTGTCCCGCTGGTTCTGGGCAGGGCAAACGAATTGCTGGCTCATCATCCGGCCGCGCAGAAAGCGGCATGGACTAGAGCCACCACCAGTTTTGCCGTCATGCAAGCCGTCGCCGCCTACGGCCTGTCCTACCTGTTTTCGGCAAGCGGCGGCCAGTATCTGATGTTGTTCGAGATCGGCGCCGCCGCATTGACGCTCGGGCTCACCGTCAATCTGTTTGCGGCATTGAGGTCAAAATGAACCAACCTGCTCATCCCCTGTTGAATGCAGCGGCGGCGCCAGCAAGCCGGCCAGTGTTGCTTAGTTATGCCGAGCGAAACGAGCGTCACTGGAAACGCAATCTCATGGTCTGCGTGTTCGGCTCGTTCACGACGCTGGTCAGCCTGAGCATGCTGTTGCCGTTCCTGCCGCTGTATGTCAAACAGTTGGGCGTGGAATCAACGGGCGCGGTGATCCAGTGGTCGGGCATCGCGTTCGGTGCAACTTTTCTCGGCACAGGGCTGACCGCGCCGCTTTGGGGACGGCTTGCCGACCGCTACGGACGCAAGCCGATGCTGGTGCGCGCGGCCATCGGCATGGCGATCGTGATGTCGTTGATCGGGGTGGTTCACTCGGTTCATCAACTGGTCGCATTGCGGCTGATCGCGGGTCTGGTGGGCGGGTACTCATCGGCTTCCACCGTGATGGTGGGCTCGCAGGCTCCGCGTGACCGGGCCGGCTGGGCACTGGGCATACTCTCGACCGGAGCGCTCGCAGGCAACCTGATCGGACCGCTGGTGGGCGGCTTTCTGCCGGGCTGGATCGGCATTCGCGGCACCTTCTTCGCGGGCGGCGCGATGATCGCGGTGGCGGCCTTGCTGACCATCTTCGTCGTCAAGGAAGACTTCAGCCCTGCCGATCAGGCAAAGCACCGCGCCGCAAGCGCAGCCTCAGTCTCGACACGCAAGACCCATTACGCCGTGGTGGCGGCACTGCTCGTCACGGCGATGATGGTGCTGCTCGCGAATATGTCGATCGAGCCGATCATCACGGTCTATATCGGCAGCCTCGGTGTCCATGCCGATCACCTCACCCGCGTCGCGGGCATCGTCATGGCCAGTTCGGCGCTGGGCAGCGTACTGACCGCTGCACGGCTCGGCGCACTGGCTGACCGGATCGGCAGCTGGAACGTGATCATTGGCTGTCTGGTGGCCACCGGGCTTGTAATGATTCCGCAGGCCTTTGTTGTTCACTGGTGGCAACTGGCGGGATTGCGTGTCCTGATGGGCATGACGCTTGCCGGACTGCTGCCTGCTATTGCCAAGCTGGCGCGGCAGTCGGTGGATGAAAGCAAGACCGGACAGATGCTCGGCTATCTGCAATCGGCCCAGTTCAGTGGTCAGGTGATTGGTCCGGTGATCGGTGGTCAGATTGGTGTGGCGCTTGGGCTGGACTCGGTGTTCTTCGTGACCGGCACGCTGCTGGTGTTGTGCGCCGCGTTGGCACAGTGGGCGCGTGGGCGGTGAAGGTCTTCACGCGTGCGTGGGAGGTGATCGTCTTCACGCATGCGTGAAGGCGCAGCGCGTGATTGATATCGCGCGGCTCTTGATGCGATGATGCAGCCGACACAGCCCGTCGCCTCTTTCACTTCGCGCGCGTTCCTGTTATCGATGTCGTCCCACTCGAGCCGCAAAACCAGCATGGCGGACGTCGCCCAGGCAGCGGGCGTCAGTGAAGCCACCGTCGATCGCGTCCTCAACGGACGCGGCGGCGTGGCACGCGAGCGTTTCGATATACACCGGGAAATCCACCTGTTCCGCCAGACGCGACCAGCCGTCGAGCAATTCCAATGCTTGCGAAAGACTGCGCGGGCGCACGTCGGGCTGCAGGTCGATATGATGCACGCCACATTCCGTGGCGTTTTGGAGCACGGTTTGCAGGTCGTCGATTGTGCGCGGAAAGCATTGGCCTTCAGCATCGAGACCGTGCGCCTTGCTCAACGCCGCGAGCCGCCGTACGTCATTGCGATCCGTGTAGTCCGTGCTGACACCGTCGAAACCGGCGTCGGCGATCATCTGCAGATTCGCTTCTAACGAGCGTTCGAAACCGGCGGTGTGACGGCGTTCCATCGCCCACATGGACTGAAACATCAGCAGGTGTTGGCTCATAGCGCTTCTGCCGTCAGCAGTGATTTCAGTTTCGTCGAGCGATCCGCGAGCACGTCCGGCTCGACCCGCGCACGGCGTGCGATGAGTTCCTGCGCGATTCGCACTTCACGGGCGATCTCGCCTGTCTGGCCAACGCCGCTTGCACCCACCAGTACTCCGTCGCCATCCAGCGCGAAAAATACTTTGGATGCCGAACCGGTTTCTCGTACCACGCTCGTCGCGCCGAACGCAGGCAGGCCGGCGATCTGGATGCTCATGTCGTACTGATCCGACCAGAACCACGGCACCGCCGAATAGGTCTCGCCGTATTCGAGCATGTTGCGCGCCACCACCCGCGCGTGATCTTCCGCGTTTTTCCAGCATTCCAGGCGGATTCGGCGCCGAAACAGCCGGTGCGGGAACGAGCACACATCACCGGCCGCGAAAATGTAGGGATCGTTGGTGCGAAGCGTATCGTCCACTGCGATGCCATCCGCGACGTCGATACCGGCGGCCTCGGCCAGCGCGGTGCGCGGCGTAACACCAATCCCGACGATGACGGCATCGCATTGCAGCGTCGTGCCGTCGGCGAGCTTGAGCCCCGATACACGAGAATCACCGAGAATGCGATCGACCTGCGTCGCAAAGCGCACCTCGACGCCCATCTGTCGATGCCGCTCGATCAGGTAGCCGGCGACGATTTCCGGCACGGCGCGCATCAATGCGCGCGCAGCCGCTTCGATCACAATCACCTCGCAACCCCGCGCGATGGCTGACGCCGCAACTTCCAGACCGATGAAACCCGCCCCCACCACAGCGATCCGCTGCCCGGGCTGGAGTTCGTCGACGATCGACAAGGCATCCGGCACTGAGCGCAACACGTGCACCCCGGCGAGCGTCGCGCCTGGCACTGGCAAGCCTCGCGGTTGCGCGCCGGTTGCGATCAGCAGCCGGCGGTATGACACGGTGCGGCCTTCACCGAGCACGACCCGCCGCTCGACGCGGTCGATGGCGGTGACGGGCGCATCGACCCGCAGATCGATACGGTTGTCGCGATAGAACGCATCGTCGTAGAGCGCGCACTGCGCGGCGCTCTTTTGTCCGAGCAACACCGCTTTCGACAAAGGCGGCCGGTCGTAGGGTGCAATGCCCTCATTGCCAAGCAAGGTGATTTCGCCTTCCCAACCATTTTCTCGCAGCGCCTGCGCGGTACGCGCGCCGCATTGTCCCGCGCCGATGATCACCATCGCACCATGTTCAGCGGCTTTCATGCGGCATCCTTTGCACCGTCTTTGGCGACTACAGCCGGCAGGCCAATCAGCACGCTTTGCCCATCGACACGCACTGGGTAAGTTTTGAGCTTCACGCAGACCGGCGGGCTAAGAGGCTTACCGCTGACGATGTCGAAGCGGCCTTGATGGAGCGGGCATTCGATCTCGCCGTTCACCACGAAGCCATCGGCCAGATGCGCCTGTTCATGTGTGCACCAGCCATCCGATGCATGAAAACCCTTTTCGAGCCGGTACACGGCATAGCTCGCGCCTTCGTGATCGAAGCGCAGCACGTCATCTTCGTCGATGTCGTCGGTTGCGCACGCGACGACCCACTTCGTGTTGTCGGTATCGACTGTCACGATGCCTCCTGCGGATGGCAGATTTACTGGATTGGAAAAGAACCTGGTTTGAATATTTAGGAATCTTAAGTGCTTGGCTGCGCGGTGAAATTCGTCTGCACGCCCGGCACTGGATCAGGCAAAGTGCGCTGGATTACATGGCTCGGATCGCGTCGCTGCTTCCACAAAGCAGGCAGCATTTCGCGGTAGGTCGTGTAAAGGCCCGGATAGGCAGGCGGCAACTGGTCCTTGATTGCATCGTGCAAACGCGGCAGCGCGTGGAACGGCACCATCGGCAACAAGTGATGCTCGAGGTGATAGTTCATGTTCAGATACAGAAAGCGATACACCGGATTGACATACACGGTGCGCGTGTTGAGCCGGTGATCCTTGACGTTGACCCCGAGCCCTGCATGCTGCGTGAGCCCCAGCAGTTGATGCAGCCAGCCACCGTAGAAACGCGGCGTCCAGATGAACATCAGTGGCAGGAAGCTGTGCAACGCGATTGCAAGAACGATCGTCAGCACGATCACCGCCACATAGATCCGCGATGACCAGATCATCTTGGGCTTTTCGCTGGCGGGCAAAAAGGCCTCAGTGGCGGCGTCGACGCGGCCAAACGCATGGCGAACCGTCTTGCTAATTTCCGCGACCCCACCCACGAGCGCGAAGAAGTCCAGCAGAATCGGCAACACCTTGGTTGGACGCGCCACCTGGATTTCCGGGTCGCGCTCCTGGAAATAGGTATGCGTGTGATGTCGCGCATGACTCCAGCGCCACCAGTAAGCCTCGCGGATCGTCATGAACGAAGACAGGTGGTAAAAAGCGTCGTTGAGCCAACGCGTCTTGAACGGCGTGCCATGCGCGAGTTCATGCCAGCGGGCATCGCTCGACGAATAGATCGTGCCGTACACAAAGAACGCCGGCACCGCCCACCAGGTTCCCCAGGTCAGCCCCGCCACCACACCCGAGGCAATTAGCAGCGCAAGCCAAAGCCCGAAATTGCGCAGACCGGGCGCGTCGCTGCGCTTCATCAGTTCCTTGAGGACGGCGCGGGGAATGCGCGGCTGATACCACTGCTCGCTGATGCGATCGTCGAACGTCTCGTCTGTCAGACCGGGTTTGGTGGTAGCGGCCGAGGGCGTCGATGACATGCCTGTCTCCTTTAGACCCCCGCTGAAAGCCGCCGGGTTAAAACAAACAGTAACTGATCACCCGCGCGGCAGCACGGCGAAATTTGATGGCTTTCCATCAAGCTCGGACTGCGCACCGGCCGCCCTTTCAGGCGCGTTAGACGGCGGATTTTGACGCGTGGTGTTGGTGACGTCACTGACAAATGCGAGCCCGCGTTTTGCGAAGCCCTGGTGGCGAGCCCTATCTGCCCGCTAAACCGCGCCCCGTGGATTCTGCGGAGGCGGCTAAGCCCCAGCCGAATGCGAGTAGCCAATATGAGCGATCGCTCGCAATATGAGGGCGTCTAACAAGACGTTTTCACTGACTCATCCTTTCCCGGAGAAGCCCTATGCAAACCCTTTCCAACGCCAGCCTGTCCCATCCGCAGATCGATCTCGATCTCATGCGCGCCCTGCTTCGTGCCGTCGGCGCGGACCTTAAGACGACCTTCGATACGATTGGCCCCATCCACGCAAACGACGAGATGATGGCGACCTTCAAGACACTCGACACTCGCGCTATGCAGGCAATCCGCATTCCGCTCGCCGAACGCTATCCGGAGATCGCATGGCAGGAAGGCGAACTCGCGGAGGCTGGCGCAACTGAAGCTGCGCATACTTCAGGAACAGCCACACGCTACTGGATCTGCGATGCCATCGACGGTGCCGTGCAATTTTTGCGGGCCATTCCTCACTGGTGCATCTCCATCGCGCTGATCGAAGACGGCGTGACCATCTTCGCGGCAACCTACGATCCAAACCGTGATGAAATGTTCGAGGCGGTGCGCGGAGTGGGCGCCTTCCTCAACGGAGAGCACATCGCCGTGAACGGCCGTGCCAATCACCTCGGCTCATTACTCGCCAACAGTCAGCCGCCTTTCATCCAGAACCGTGAAGCCGTGATCGATTGCGCCGGCCGCTCGCTGGCATTGTTGCTGGCCGACGCGGGCGCTGTGCGTAATCTGGGTCCGACGTCATTGCAGCTCGCTTACGTGGCGTGCGGCAGGCTCGACGGATTCTGGGAATTCGGTGAGGACACCTTCAATTGCATTGGCGGCGCACTGATGATCGAAATGGCCGGTGGGCGCGTGAGCGATGCACAAGGCAATCCATACGGACTTCGCGCTCAAAGCATCGTCGCCGCACCAGCGGGTGTGCAGGCGTCAATCGTCGCACGCTTCGCAAATCTCGCGCCTGCACAATCCGCCTAGTTCCACACAACTCAGGTTAAGCTGCTGACAACGCCGAACGGAGAGACATGTGCCCCGCCAACGACCTGACACGCCTATCGACACCGCGACGAAACGCCCCGCTCCCACGCGACGCCTCGCCAAAACGTCGGCCACCGTACTGGACGCTCGCAAGGTACCCCGGCAGGCGCGCGCTGTCGCCACGGTGGACGCTGTGCTGCAATCCGCGGCGCTGATCATCGAACGTGACGGCTACGACGGCTATACGACCAACGCCGTGGCGCAGCAGGCGGGCGTCAGCATCGGTTCGCTGTATCAGTACTTCCCGAACAAGGATGCCATCACCAAAGCGCTCATCATGGGTGACTCCGTTCAGCTGCTGGCGGATATCGACGCGGTGAACCTGCACAAAAGCGGCACACATGCTCTGCGGCAGATGATTGACATCGCAATCGACCATCAGTTGAGGACTCCGACGCTTGCGCGTTTTCTCGACATGGAGGAGCGTCGCCTGCCGGTCGATGTGGAAATTGAGCGCGTCCGTGAGCAGTTGATGCAGGCCGTGATGCGTTGTCTACAAACACCGGATGTGCCGCCGCGTGCTCGTAGTGAGATCGTTGCGGCCGATCTGGTGGCCATTACCCGCGGTCTCGTCGATCTTGCAACGGATGCCGACGCCGCAAGCAAGGCACGGTTGAAGGCGCGGGTCGAACGTGCTGTGTTCGGTTATCTGCTTTACGATGGACGCGAAGATTGAGGCGTTTTCTTTGCACGCCTGGTTCGCGGCGCATGCTGCTTCCTTTGCAGGTCGGCAGACTCGCGAATCATCTCGATCAGGGCGCGCAGACCCGCAGGCACATGGCGACGCCCAGGATAGTAAAGACACAGGCCATCGAGCGGCGGCGTCCAGTCTTCGAGCACACGCACCAGCGTGCCGGCTTGCAGGTCTGCTGCGACGTTCCATTCGGTGAGATACGTAAGCCCTAGACCCGCACGGGCCGCAGCCAGCATCAAGCTCGGTTCGTCCAGCGTCAGCGGGCCCTTGCCGTCTATACGTAGCGTCTCGCCTCGGCGCTCGAATTCCCACTGGTAGATCGCACCGCTCGGCATACGTGATCGAATACAGCGATGCGCATGCAAATCAGCGGGCGTGCGCGGCGGCTTGCGCTCGGCAAAATACGCCGGACTGCCAACTACAGCGAAACGCTGGCGGTCCCCAAACGGAACGGCAATCATGTCTTGCGGCACGGACCCGGCAATCCGGATGCCCGCGTCGAACCCCTCCACCACGATATCGATCAACCGCCCCTCTGTGACGATGTCGAGCGTCATGTCCGGATAGCGCTGCAGAAAAGCGATAAAGATCGGCAAGGTACGTTTCGCCGCACCCACCGACGTGTTGATGCGCAGCGTACCCGAAGGCACGTCACGAAAGCTGCCAGCCTGCTCGATTGCATCGCGGATGGTGGACAATGCCGGGGCGACACTGTCAACGAATTGCGCGCCCGCTTCGGACAGCGACACGCTACGCGTAGTGCGATTGAACAGACGCACCCCGAGGCGTGCCTCTAGCGCCGCAACCGCATGACTGAGCGCCGAGGTCGATACCCCTATCTCAGTGGCAGCCGCGCGGAAACTCCGCCGCCGGGCAACGGCCAACACGAATTCCAGTTCACTCAGGCCCGATGTTTTCATTATCCTAAATCATTCAACAAGACATCCTTGATTGTACGGCTAGTCAACGCAATCACGCTGGACTATCGTGAACGTCCCAGACGTGCTTCCAAGGCCACCATGCAGATCATCGACACCATCTATATCGACGGCGCGTTCGTCACGCCGCACGGCGACGAGCTATTCGAGCTTTTCAATCCCGCTACTGAGCAGATCATCGGACGCGTACGCCTCGCCGACGCGCAGGATGCGCGCGACGCAATCGCCGCTGCTAAGCGTGCGTTTCCAGCGTTTTCGCACACCAGCAAGCGCGAACGCGTCGACATGCTCAAGCGCCTGCATGAGGCAGTCGCTGCGAAAGAAGACGCGCTTTACGAAGCAATCACCGAAGAGTACGGCGCTCCCGTCTCGCGGGGCCGCTGGATGGCCCAGCATGCGGCCAACGTCCTGCTCGACGCTGCGAAGGTTCTGGAGGATTACCCGTTCACACGACGCACCGGCATCGCCGACGTGGTCATGCAGCCGCTTGGCGTCGCTGGGCTGATTACGCCCTGGAACAGCGACGCGGGTTTCATCTGCGGCAAGCTCGCCGCAGCGTTGGCGGCCGGCTGTACGGCAGTCGTCAAACCCAGCGAGATGAGTGCGATCCAGACCTGCATCGTCACCGAGGCGCTTCACGAGGCAGGCTTGCCAGCGGGCGTATTTAACATCGTGACCGGGCGTGGTGAGACCGTTGGCGCTGAAATCAGCGCGCACCCCGATGTGGCAAAACTCTCGTTCACGGGATCCACGGCTGTTGGCAAGGCGATCCTGCGCGCCGGCGCTGAAACGTTGAAACGGGTCACGCTCGAACTCGGTGGCAAATCGCCGGTTGTCATACTGGACGACGCGAACTTCGACGAGGTCGTGCCATTAGCGATTCAGGCGGGCTTCATAAACAGCGGTCAGGCGTGCATCGCAGGCACACGCATTCTTGTGCCCGAGCAGCGCCTCGCGGAATTCGAAGCGCGCGTGCAGGCGGAAGTGGCCCGCATCCAGTCGGGAGACCCGCGCAATCCGCAGACGAGTGTCGGCCCGATGGTCAGCCGGAAGCAGTGGGATCGCGTGCAACGTTACATCCGTATCGGCAACGACGAAGGTGCGCGTCTGATTGCGGGCGGCGAAGGACGGCCCGAAGGTTTGCACGCGGGATGGTTCGTACGCCCGACCATCTTTAGCGATGTCACCAACGACATGACCATTGCTCGCGAAGAAATCTTCGGTCCGGTGCTTTCGATCATTGCTTACCGCGGCACGGAAGAGGCGATCGCCATCGCCAACGATACCCCCTACGGTTTGCAGGCCTACGTATTCTCCGCAGATGCAAAGCGCGCCCGCGAAGTTGCCTCGCGGATCGAGGCGGGACGTGTCCTCGTCAATACGCTAGCGCATGAACCCGCCGCGCCTTTCGGTGGTTTCAAGCAGTCGGGGATCGGACGTGAGTACGGCACCTATGGAATTGAGGCGTTTCTGGAGCCCAAGGCGATTCTCTCAGTGTCGTGATCTGTGTCGTGATTCAGGCGTTCGATGCTCGACCCACGCCATACAATCGCATGCACACCGGGCGAGCATCGACTACGCGGACAATCGCCACAATTCTGTCAATTGCCCATTGATGGGGCATAGATGTGTGCGAAACAGCGCTTTCGGAGGAATAACGGATCGTTATCCTTAGCGTGCGATGCGCTCTCCCCGATGCGCGTCGTGTTTTGCTCCTTCGCGTGCCCGCTCGTCTCCGCGGGCATCTTTTTTTGGAGGCCGTGCTTCCTGTCTATGCGGGCCAGCATCCGTCACGACCGCCCAACTCCACCCGCGAGCGCGGCCTGCGCGCGTTCCAGCCATTGCCGGTTGTGCTCGCGCGCATGGCGCGGCCAATGCTTCGCATCGTGAGCAATGTCGGCATATAAACTGCGCGCCCGTTCGCGATCAGCCTGATCCGGTTGCGTTGCGAGCCAGTCGGCAAACAGGCAACGCGGCGCGGCATCGCTTGCGCAACTCAACGCCTGCTCGAAAGCTGCACGTGTGCCCGGCGTTCCCAGCGCGGCCTGGGTGCGCGCATAGAGCAACGCCGGATCAGGCTGCTGACGTGCCTCGCGGTGCGCCGCGAAGAGGCTGTTCAACGTCGCGTCGGCTGACACGCAATCGCCGAGTGCGAACTGCGCCCGCGCGAGGCCCATCAGCACGGCCGGATCGGTCGCAAACGGACCCTGTGCGGCGTTCCGATAGTGCTCCAGGGCTTCACTGGATTCGCCCGCTTCCAGCAAGGCAGCGCCCAGACGCATGCGATGCTGGACCGTCGGTGCGCGGTCGAAGTCCGCACGCGCTTCGCGAACCGCGCGATTCGGATCGACCCACTGCGTGATCGCGCGGGTCGCCGCACGTCCCCCACGCGACTGGCGCAGGCTGGGCAAATAGATGGCGAAGAAATAAACCACGCTACCAAATAGCGGGAAAATGAACAGCAGCAAAAGCCAGTACATGTTCTGACCGGTGCGCACCGCATGCACCGCGAAGAACATCGCAACAATGACGTGTAAGCCGATTCCCAGGTATGGCATGTGTATTTGACTCAAGGCATCTGATAGGCAGGCAATGCGGGGCGCAATCCAGCAACGTGCTCGCCCTGCATTTGTCCGAGACGTGATCGTAAACCATCCGCACTGCGGACACAGAAAAATGCCCGCTTTGCCTTGAGGTGCCTAAGCCGGGAACCGGTTTTCAGTCAGCAGCGGGGATCGCCGTCTGAAGAGGCGCTCAGAAGGTGCTCTATGAGCCGCAATCCTTGCCCGGCTCTCTGGCAACGTCGCTAACGATGGTCTGGATAACTATCTGAACCTGCCCGTCGCCCAGATTGAAACGTTGACGGCCCAGATTGCCGAATAGCGGGTTCAGACACGTCTTTCTGATCGTCTCCTGAATACTTTGGCATCCTGAAGACTTGAATCAGATACTGGCTACGCGTGTTTTCAAGCGCGGTCGAACTCAGCAGCTTCAATCTGGCCGCGCGGCACCCAGCGAATCGTACCCCCGCCCACCTTTGCCACCTCCGAACTCGCTGCCCTGCTCCTCGCTTATCAGACTCGTTATCCGCGCGTCGACCTTGATGTGACCACCTTCGACACACGAAGCTGTCGGCCACCTGTCACCCCGATGGTTTCTTCTACAAGCATCGAATCGGGAGTGGCGAAAATGCCACACTTTGAGCACTAATCTTGCCCGCTTCAAATACCTCCCAGCGCGATAACCACTAAAATCCTGGGCGCGTCACAAAGCGGCCAGGCTTGCCGCACACAGATATTTTTGACGCCGCAAGATTGAAACGCCCGATAGTCGAACCCGAAGAACCCGAAGCTTGAATAGAGTCAAACGCCCCATCGGAATACCATGGGAGCAAGGCCACAGATACCGCTCATCAAGTCACGTTTTAACACTGTCCTCTCGCAGTCCTTGCTCAATCACGGAGCTTACAAGCATGAAAAAATCCCTATTGGCAATCGCAATTACAGGTGCATTTGCGGTGTCCGCGCACGCGCAAAGCAGCGTAACGCTGTATGGCCTTATCGATACCGGCCTCGTCTATACCAACAACCAGGGTGGGCATTCGAACTGGCAGGAAAATAGCAGCTCGACGCAAAACACAGTCTTCGGACTGAAGGGTTCGGAGGACCTGGGTGGCGGTCTGCACGCCGTCTTCAAGCTGGAACAAGGATTCAACCTGAATAACGGCAGCGAAGCCTTCCCCGGTGACGGCTTCGGCTCGCAGGCGTGGGTCGGCCTGCAAAGCGACCAGTACGGCACTGTGACTTTCGGGCGCCAGTTCGACCCGCTCAATGACCTGCTTGGGCCGCTCTCTGCGGAAAGCAACACCTGGGGTGGCAATATCGCCGCGCATCCGTTCGAGAACGACAACCTCGCGGCAGACTCGGTGGTGTTCAACAACGCCGTCAAATACGCCAGTCCGACCTGGCATGGCGTCACCCTCGAAGGTATGTATGCCTTCAGCAACGCCGCAGGCGGCTTTTCGAACAACCGCGCTTACGGCTTTAGCGCATCGTTCTCGCAAGGCCCGGTGAATCTCGCTGCGGGCTACCTGCAATTCAACAATGCGGGCGGCGGCGTGCTGGGTACCAATGCCAACGGTGCGGTTTCGCAGAACGACGGCAGCGCGGACTTCATCGCGCAACGCCAGCGTATCTGGGGCGCCGGTGGTAACTACACGTTCGGGCCAGCGACGCTCGGTTTCGTCTGGAGCCATACACAGATCGACAATATGGCAAGCGTGTTCTCGTTTGGTCTCGGCGACTACACACCGCTGGGCGGCACCCTGCGGCTCGACAATTACGAAGTGAACGCCAAATACGCGCTCACGCAAGCACTGACCGTTTCCGGCTCCTATACGTTCACGAGCGGCGCTTATGGTGATGGCGCAACCACCGCATCGCCGAACTGGAATTCGGTGATGCTGCAGACCGACTACTCGTTGAGCAAACGCACCGACGTCTACCTCGAAGGCGTGTACCAGCACGTACATGGCGGCCCGGCAGGCTCGATACTCGGCGATGCAATGATCAATACGCTCTCGCCGTCCTCGACTGACTCGCAACTGGCCGTTACAGTGGGTTTGCGTCACGCGTTCTGAGTGACGCGTTCTGATTGCGCCACACGTTGCGACGGAGCGGGTCCGGTCCTGATCGTTGGCAGCCGACGCTTTGCATCGGCTGGCAACGGTGCAATCCGGTCTCCTGTATTTGAATCAACCGCCCGCTTATACTTGCACGCGTGACTTCGACGCCGGGCCCGCATGTCCTCTCCATCGTCCAGCGCCTCCTCAGAGGCGCATCAACTTGTGCTGCAAGGCGCGTCAGCGTATCAAAGCGGCCAGAGCGCGCAGGCACGCAATCTCTGCGTTCAGGCGCTGGCTATCGATCCTCGCAGCTTCGAGGCACTGCTGTTTCTCGCGTATATCGCCTTGCATGACAAGCAGCCGCTCGAATCGATCGAGTGGATCAATCGGGCGATCGCGCAAAACAAACACCACGCGGATGCCTATTTTCTGCGCGGCGAAGCGCAGAAAGCCGCCGGGCAATATCAGGCCGCGGCCGCGAGCTACGATGCCGCGCTCAGCATTAAGCCCGAATACGCCGATGCCTTGAATAATCGCGGCACGGCCTATCTGTCGCTCGGTCTCAACGAACGTGCACTGCACAGTTATGACAAGGCCGTCGAACTCGGTCCAACCCGTGCATCCTTCCAGAACAACCGGGGACTCGCGCTCAAGGCGCTTGGCCAGCATCAGCTTGCCGTCGCGTGCTTCGAGCGGGCCATTGCGCTTGACAAGGACTACGGATTAGCCCACTTCAATCTGGGGCTTTCGCTCTTTGCCGCTGGCCGGTTTGCGCAAGCCCTCGCGTGCCATGCTCAGGCGCTCAGGCTCATGCCCGCTCATGCACCCTCGCATTGGGGCCACGCAGATGCGCTGCGCGCGATGGGTCAGTACGAAATGTCGCTCAAGTCATACGACCGGGCTCTTTCCCTCGAACCGGCGAATGCGGACATCCACAATAATCGGGGCATCGCATTGCATTATTGGGGAATGCACGAGGCCGCATTAACGGACTTCGAAGCCGCGCTTCAATTGAATCCTCGCCATGCCGATGCCCTTTGCAATCGCGGGATGGCTTTGGATGCAATGGGGCGGCACGGCGAAGCGCTCACGTCCTACCAGGCTGCGATCTCGTTCGCGCCGGATCACGCCGCAGCGCATTTCAACCACGCGCTGTGCAATCTTACGTTGGAGAACTACGACGCGGGCTGGGCAGAATATGAGTGGCGCTGGAAAACCGAACAGCTCAAGTCTTCGCAATTCATATCAGCCCGTACCCTGTGGTCAGGCAAGGAAAGCCTCCGCGGCAAGCGGATTTTGATTCACGCGGAACAAGGTCTTGGCGATAGTCTGCAGTTTTGCCGCTATTTGCCGATGGTCAGCGCGCTTGGCGCAGAAGTATTCGTGCAGATCCAGCCCTCTCTGGTCACACTGGTTGAACAGATCAGCGGCGTAGCGCGGGTAATCGCACAGGGCGAGGCCTTGCCCGAGTTCGACTTTCATTGTCCGTTGATGAGTCTGCCTCTGGCATTTGGAACGACACAAGATACCGTACCCGCTCCATCAAGGTACGTGTCGCCGTCCGAAGCAAAGTCGCAAGCATGGAACGAGCGACTGGGCCAGCGCACCTCGGTTCGCGTCGGGCTGGTGTGGGCGGGTGCACCACACGCGTCGCGAGCGGTTCAACGCCCGGTCGATCAGCGTCGATCGATTGCTCTCTCGACCTTCGAGCCGTTGCGCAGTGTAAAAGCACAGTTCTATAGCCTGCAAAAGGGTGAAGCCGCCGCCGCACAGCTAGACAATCTGCGCAACATGAACTGGAATGGTCCGCAGATCATCGATCACACCACCGCCCTGCACGACTTCGAGGACACCGCCGCCCTCATCGACCAGCTCGACCTGGTGATCTCAGTGGATACCTCGGTGGTGCATCTGGCCGGTGCACTCGGCAAACCCGTCTGGCTGCTCAATCGGATCGACACTTGCTGGCGCTGGTTAAGCGCTGGCGACCGCAGCCCGTGGTATCCGACCATGACGATTTTCCGTCAGCATTCAGCCGGCCATTGGGACGATGTGATCGCCCGCGTATGCGCTGAACTCGAGCGTTTTACTGCAACGGCGTAAGGTGATGCCGCGTCCATGGGACCCACGCGGCACACACCTATCAAACGTTCGTCCATCAATACACGTCACGCACGTAGCGCTTTTCGCGAGCCAGCCGGTTCACATACTCCTGCGCCTTGTCATCGCTCATGCCGCCGTGCATCGCAACGGTCGCCTTCAATGCCGCATCGACATCCTTCGCCATACGGCTGGCGTCGCCGCACACATAGAAATGTGCGCCGTCTTCGAGCCATGCCCATAGTTGCGCACCCTGCTCTAGCATGCGGTCCTGCACGTAGATCTTCTCAGCCTGATCGCGCGAAAACGCCACATCGAGCCGCGTCAGCAAGCCTTTTGCGCGCATTGTTTCCAGTTCATCACGATAGTAAAAGTCGGTGTCGGCATGCTGCTCGCCGAAGAACAACCAGTTACGACCGGTGTCGCCACGCACGCGGCGCTCATGCAAAAAACCACGAAACGGTGCGACGCCTGTACCAGGTCCCACCATGATCATGGGTGCATCGCCATCAAGCGGGGGACGGAAATGCGCGGACTTCTGCACGAACAACGGCACGCTAACGTCGCCCGCGCGATCTGCGAGAAACGTCGAGGACACGCCTTTGCGCTGACGCCTCCCATTGTTGTAGCGAACCGCTGCGACCGTCAGATGCACTTCGCCTTGATGGGCCTTCGGGCTGGACGCAATGGAGTAAAGCCGGGGTTGCAGACGCTTTAACATGCCGAGCAATTCCGGCGCAGACAGGTGCACGGGGAACTCATGCAATACGTCGGCTAGCTGTTGGCCCCACAACCATCTTTTGAGGTCCGGCTTGCGATCTTCCGCCAGCAATGCGCCAAGTGTTGGGTCCGGGCTGCGTGCTGCGATCAAGGCCAGTGCTTCGGCGCTTGGCCGGGCAATTTCATAATGTTTGGCAAGAGCGTCGGCGAGTCGCATTTCTCCCGCACCGCTGACATTCACTGCCGTATCCGCAGCGAGCCCACTTAGTCCGATCAACTCATCAACCAGTTCGGGACAATTGCTGGGCCACACGCCAAGCGCATCGCCCGCTTCATATTCGAGCCCCGAGTCGCCGGTTGCGAGCGAGAAATAGCGGGTATCTTTCAACGCACCCTGCTTGTTCAGCCGCAGATTCGTCACGAGACGCGACGCAGCAGGATTCGTTTTGGTCGGCAATACGCCGGGCAAAACTCCGGGAATCATGCCGTCGGCCGGCACTTCGTAAAGCGCGGCATCCTCTTCCTTGATGCGCGCGACGACGCGTTCCAGC
>FTKM01000003.1_pt2 | contig 35392 bp, 38 predicted proteins | sample 1658051 | NCBI WGS metagenome assembly FTKM01 (sample SAMEA3914794, study PRJEB12502) | metagenome | biome: forest; material: soil | place: Canada | collected 2011-07-05 | depth 0.1 m | reverse complement strand
CGTCGCGGATCGGCGGGTTCATCTGCGCAAACCCCTTCAGCCGCTCATAGGCTTCCGGCCCAACCAGGGTCAGGTGCTGCGGCGTCAGCTCGACGCTGGCCACGTCCTTGTTGTGGGCCAGGAAGTCGATCTCCTGGTGGGTGGTCACGTGCAGCACATGGATGCGCTTGCCCAGGCGTTTTGCGATGCGGACAAGCCGCTCGGTGGACTGGATCGCCGACTGGGCGTCGCGCACCTCCGGGTGGCTGGTCCAGTCGCCGGTGCGGGCCAGGGGACGGCGCTCGACCAGGCGGTATTCATCCTCCGAATGGAAGGCCGCCCGCCGCTTCACATGCCGCAGCACCGCCTCGACCCCTTCGTCGTCGGCGATCAGCAGGGTGCCGGTGGAGGCGCCCATGAAGACCTTGACCCCGCAGCAGCCGGGCAGCCGCTCCATCTCGCCCAGGTAGGGGGCGTTGTTGTGCGTGCCGCCGACATAGAAGGCGTGGTCGCAGTGCATGCGCCCCTTGGCCCGGGCCAGCTTGTCCACCAGGGCGTCGGGGTCCGTGGTGGTGGGTTCGGTGTTCGGCATCTCGAACACGGCCGTGACCCCGCCGAGCACCGCGCATTGGGAGCCGGTCTCCAGGTCTTCCTTCCACTCCAGCCCCGGCTCGCGGAAATGCACCTGGCTGTCGATCACGCCGGGCATCACGGTCAGGCCGGTGGCGTCGAATATCTCGCCCGCCGAGGCCTGGCCCAGGTCGCCTACCGCGAAGACGCGGCCATCGCGCACGCCGATGTCGGCCATGCCGCGACCGGCGTGGTTCACTACCTCGCCGCCGCGCACGATCAGGTCGTAGGTCTCAGCCATGCTCGGTTTCCTTCAGCAGCCGGGCCGCCGCCAACGCGACCACATCCACCGACAGGTCGAACATATGGCAGAGGGCTTGATTGAGGTCAGGGTCGGATTTGCGGATCATCTCCAGGTCGCGCGGCCCGCGCACCGCCCGCGCCTTCGGCCCCCACGGCGCGTACTTGCGATCATCGGACGGGCCGAACAGGCCCAGCGTCGGTGTGCCGGCCGCCGCCGCCATATGCATGGCCCCGCTGTCGTTGCCGATGAAGAGGCGGCACCGTTTCAGGCAGGCATAGGTGGTCAAAAGGTCCAGCTGGCCCGGATAGGACAGGATGCGGTCGCGGGAGACGGCCAGCTTCATCGTCTGGCCCGCCTCGCGATCCTCGGGTCCGCCGACGATCAACAGCCGCCCGTCGCTCATGGGACCGTCGTGGCGCAGCAGGCGCGTCGCGGTCTCCGCGAACCGCTCCGCCGGCCAGGCCTTGCCGACCCAGTTGGCGCCCGGCGCCACGGCCAGGATCGGGCCATAGCCTTTGACGATGTCGTCGGCGGCGGCCTCGATATCGGGGTTGGTGAACAGATAGGGCGTGGGCGGATCGTCCTCGCACCTCAGCACCCGCGCCGCCTCCAGCACCTTGTGGATCGGCGGATCGTCGTCAACGCGGCGGTAGATGGCCCTCTTGCGGGTGGCCAGGAAGCGGGAGATGCCCGAGCCGCGCATGTCCAGGATCAGGCCCCAGCGGCGGCCGCGCACCTTCCACCACAGCTTGAACCAGTGGGCGTCGTTCTTCTCCTTGGTCATCACGATCAGCCGCTCGAGGTTCGGGACCTCGGCGAACAGCGGCGCGGCGACCGGGCCGGCGACGACGGTGAAGCGGGCGTTGGGGATTTCGTCGTAGAGGCGTTTCAACAGGCCGGACGACAGCACGGCGTCGCCGATCCGCGTGCCGGTGATGAACAGAATCGGAAAAGCCTGCCCCGCCATTGTCATGTCTATAGGCCTGGATGGGCTGGCGCTCCAGCCATGCGGGCGCCACATGAAGGATATGAGCCAAACCGTCACAGCCGCACACCTTTCCAGCCGCGCCCTGGTCCGCGTCGCCGGCTCCGATTGGCGGGTCTTCCTGCAAGGCCTGCTGACCCAGGATGTCGAAACCCTGGCTGACGGCGAGGTCCGCTTCGCCGCCCTGCTGACGCCCCAGGGCAAGCTGCTGTTCGACCTCTTCCTGGTGGGGCAGGCGGAGGGCTGCCTGCTCGACGTCGCCGCCGACCGCCGCGAGGCCCTGGTCCAGCGGCTGATCCTCTACCGCCTGCGGGCCAAGGTGGAAATATCGGCGGTGGAGGGCGACGTCTGGGCGATGTGGCCCGCGCTCGAGTCCGCGCTCGGACCGGATTGGGCCGTTGACCCGCGCCTGCCCGCGCTGGGCCTGCGCGGCTATCCCATCGCCGCGCCATACGGCATCGCGCTCGCCGATGAAGCCGACTATGACGCCCATCGCCTGTCGCTCGGCGTCCCCGACCCGGCCAGGGACTGCCCGCCGGAAACCACCTATCCCATCGAAGCCAACTTCGACCTGCTGAACGGCATCGACTTCCAGAAGGGCTGTTTCGTCGGCCAGGAGACCACCTCCCGCATGAAGCGGCGCGGGATCATCAAGTCGCGGATGGTCGGCCTGTCATACGAAGGCGCCGCGCCCGCGTTCGGCGCCGAGATTCTCGCCGGCGACCTGAGGGCAGGGGAGGTGCGCACCGCGCATGGCGGCCGCGCCATCACCCTGGTGCGGCTTGATCGCTTGGGCTCCGCCAAGCTTACAGTCGGCGGACATGGGGTCGATGTGTATTGGCCGGGCTATCTTCCAGACGATGCACAGGCCCCGACTCTGTAGAGATGTTCCATTCGAGATCGTGGCTTCAATCCAATTGGTGGAGCAGCCTGCTATGATCGATGAATGGGTAGCTAATTACGAGCTGAGGCTGAACGGCCGGGTTCTGCTTAAATGCGCACTCGATCAGCGGCTTGTCGGTTGGCCACCCGTACGGCGTGAGGCGAACGCGCGTGAGGGGGGATTTGTCCTCAATTTCGAATGACACTTCGTAGTCTTTCAGATCGCTGAGCGAAAAGTGCTTGATGGGGTCGTCGGCGCTTTGCCGCGCGATGGCGTCCTGGCAAAGCGCCTCGAGCTTTTTGCGTCCTGCCACCGAATTCTGCAGATGATAAGTCCCCCCGTAGCCGCCGGAATCTGAGTAAATCCAGTCGTAGTAGGTCGAGCAGCCCGAGACGACCGGCGAGACGGCCAATAAGACGATGGCGCCCAACAATTTGTACCGGGTCATATTGGATTGCCTCAGGCGTTGGGGGTTTGACGCCGAACGCGTCCCAATGCGTTCGCATGGTTTTCCAGACTTGGATAGAAATCGTGCCGGCCGGCCGCATCGACACGGGATGAAAGCTGAATTGCCGTTGCGCGAGGCAAGACAGAGCCATCCGATTTGAGAAGGTCGCCGCGCTGATCGATTGCGTAGACATAGCCTTCCACATCGATCACGACCTGATTGATCTGAAGCTTAAAAGAGTTGTCCATATCTTCCTTGCTTGGGCCGGGAGCGACCGATAGCGACCCCGCTGACAAGGCGTCGTTGTGAGAATGCACGTAGAATGCGGCCTTGCTAACGTCCTCACCCACCAATTCCGGGATCTTGACCTCGCTGCCATCAGCTGCGCCCCAACGGAGGCCGACCAGACTGAAACCGCCGGGCCTCGCCAGCGCGGCGCCGCCCAGTTCCCGACCATCATCTTGTGCGGCCCGGTAAACCTTGAACGCGAGGCCGGACGATATGAAGGCCGCTGCCGTGGCGCGCAGATCTTGATGGTCGATGTTCGGGTTTCCGAAGACCACCGAGGACAATTCCGGAATTATGCCGGATTGCCGATCTGTGATTTCGGTCGCCGAACCATCCATCTGTCTTTCTGGGTTCGAATGGGGCTCCGCATTCTGCGCGGGAGGCCGTCCGCCCGGCTTCTGGCCCGGCTGTCTGGTCAGGGGTCTTGCTACTGGTTGGCCCGTTTGCGCCAGTCGTCCATCTGCCGCGTTCGTCCCTGTTCTCGTCTGGATTGAATTTGGCCAGGGCGTCATCGGCGCGAGCGATACCCACAGCGCCCTCCCAGCTCAGTTCGGGCAGGCGCAGCTGAATCGCGGCAATCATGGCGCGGCCTAATTCGCCGCGGTTCAGCGCCTCCGACACCACAGCAAGGCCGTGCGCCAGGGCGACGGGATCGACTTCGCACCCATAGGCTTTTCGGAGCAGCACCTCGATCTCCCGCTCCGGCCTTGGCGCGAGGCCGGTCAGCGTTTTGCGCAAGAGCGGCGCGCTGGCCAGTGACAGACCAGCCAAGGTGCAGTCGAGCCCAAGCCTGCTGGCGCGCTCTGCAGGTCCAATTCGTTCGTCGGTTTGAGGCAAGGCTTTCTCCGCTCGGCGAATGGTCAATATATGTTCTTGTTTTGTTCGTGTCAAGCCGTTGGTCGCCGATGACGGTAGGTTCTGCTATCCAGGTCACGAGCCGGCGTTGAAGTCGGCCGCCCAAAGCGCTGCCAAATGGCGTGCTCCGTCCGGTACGTCGGCGGAACGGGAGATCGGGAGACGAAACGACATGACGGACCGCATCACCTCGGCCTTTGGCCAGTTCACGCCGGCGCGTGAGGTCACCGCCGGCCATGACCTCACCGGCAAGCGCGTCATCATCACCGGCGCGGCCACGGGCATCGGCGTCGAGACGGCGCGGGCGTTGGCCGAGCAGGGCGCTGAGGTCACGCTGGCGGTGCGCAACCATACCGCCGGCGATGCGGCGGTTGCCGGCATCAACCAGACTGCCAAGGGGCCCAAGGCGCGGGTGCAACACCTGGACCTGTCCGACCTGTCGTCCGTAAGGGGCTTCGTCGATGAATGGGGCGGTCAGCCGGTCGACATCCTGATCAACAACGCCGGCGTCATGGCCTGCCCGCAGACCTACACCCACGACGATCTGGAGATGCAGCTCGGCACCAACCACTTCGGTCATGCCGCCCTGACGATCGGCCTCGCGCCGGCGCTGGAAAAGGCGGCCAGGGCCGGCAAGACGGCGCGCGTGGTGCAACTGTCGTCCATCGGCCACCGCCGCTCGGACATCAATTGGGATGATCCCCACTACCGTACCCGCGCCTACGACAAGTGGGAGAGCTACGGCCAGTCCAAGACCGCCAATGCCCTGTTCGCGGTGGGCTTCAACAGCCGCTTCAAGGACCGAGGCGTCACCGCCAACGCCGTCATGCCCGGCGGCATCATGACACCGCTGCAGCGGCACCTGCCCCGCGAGGAGATGATCGCCTTCGGCTGGATGGACGAGGCCGGCAAGATCAACGACCGCTTCAAGACCACGGAACAGGGCGCCTCCACCAGCGTCTGGGCCGCGCTTGCGCCGGAACTGGAAGGCGTCGGCGGCCTCTACCTGGAAAACTGCGCCCAGGCCGCTCCCGGCTCAAAAGAACGCCCCACCGAAGGCGTTTGGCCCTGGGCCCTAAACCCCGAAAGCGCCGACCGCCTATGGACCCTGACCCGCGAGACCATTGGCGTGGGCTGATCGTAGGATTCACCACCAAGCACACCAAGGACACCAAGGCGTAAGTGAGAGAGGCGCGTAGCGCTCCAAGTTGATGTGAAGCCCCGACCTTGTCCGGCTTAGACTCCCTTGGTGCTCTTGGTGTGCTTGGTGGTTAAACTGATCGAGAAATCTGGGAGCGAGAACCGCCATGTCCCTTCAAGGCAAGACCCTGTTCGTCACCGGCGCCAGCCGGGGTATCGGCCTGGCCATCGCGCTCAGGGCCGCGCGGGACGGCGCCAATGTCGCCATCGCCGCCAAGACCGCCGAGGCTCACCCCAAGCTGCCCGGCACCATCTATTCGGCGGCCGAGGAGATCGAGAAGGCCGGCGGCAAGGCCCTGCCGCTGATCGTCGATGTGCGTGACGAGGCCAATGTGCTCGCCGCCGTCGCCCGGACGGTGGAGACGTTTGGCGGCATCGACATCTGCGTGAACAACGCCTCGGCCATCAGCCTGACCGGCACCGAGGCCACCGACATGAAGCGCTACGACCTGATGAACCAGATCAATGCGCGCGGGACCTTCCTGACCTCCAAGGCCTGCATCCCGCACCTGAAGCGGTCCGCGAATCCCCATGTGCTGATGCTGTCGCCGCCGCTGGACATGAACCCGCGCTGGTTCCAGGGCCACGTGGCCTACAGCATGGCCAAGTTTGGCATGTCCATGTGCGTGCTGGGCATGGCGGCCGAATACAAGGCCGACGGCATCGCCTTCAACGCCCTGTGGCCGCGCACCGGCATCGCCACGGCGGCGATCAAGTTCGCCCTGGCCGGCGACGAGGGCATGAAGCAGTGCCGCACTGTGGAGATCATGGCCGACGCGGCTCACGCCATCTTCGAGAAGAAGGCGAGCGAGTTCAGCGGCAACTTTCTGATCGACGACAGCTTCCTCTATGCCGAGGGCGAGCGCGACTTCGACAAATATCGCATCGACCCCACCGCCCGCCTGATGCCCGACTTCTTCGTGCCGGAGAACGACGTCCCACCGCCGGGCGTGGTGATCGGCTAGGCGCCGCCTCAGGCCCCTTCCGCCCAGGATCATCAGACGCCACAAGGGAACCATGAGTTCGATCTTCGGCCTGTTGAGGCTGGGTGGCGACGACGCCTCCCAGTCCGATTTGGAGCGAATGGGCGCCGCCATGCCCTATCGCAGCCCGGATCGTCGCAAGGTGCGCATGCTGGGCCCCGCCGGCCTGGGGCACGGACTGATGCGGGTTACGCACGAGGACTGGACCGACGCTCAGCCATTGTCCGATCCGGCCGCCTCGGTGACCCTGGCCGCCGACGTCCGGCTGGACAATCGCGAACCGCTGGCCGGCCTGCTCGGCATCCGGACGGATCGGCTGGGCGACATGCCGGACAGCGCCCTGATCCTGGCGGCTTATCAGCGCTGGGGCGAAGATCTGGCGGAGCATCTGATCGGCGACTTCGCCTTCGCCATCTGGGACGGCGGCGCACAGAGGCTGCTGCTCTTCCGCGACCACATGGGCCAGCGCACGCTGTTCTATACGCAGACGGCCGAGGTCTTCGCCTTCGCCACCGATATCAACGCCCTCTGGGCGATGGAGGGCGTCCCGACCCGGATTTCGGAGGCGGCGGTCGGGCGGCGTCTGATGCTCGCGCCCGACGGCGCGCCGGGCGCGACCTTCTATGAAAATATCTTCGGCCTCACGGGCGGTGCGCGCCTGACGGTCGGGCCAGGCGAGCCGCTCGCGCTGCACCGCTATTGGCGTCCGCGCGCCGATCCCATCCATCAGGGCCGTGACGAGGCCTACTATGCCGGCGCCTACCGCGCCCTGCTTACCGAGGCGGTCGCCTGCAGGCTCCGCCGCAACCGAAAGCCAGCCGCCCTGATGCTCAGCGGCGGCTACGACAGCGCAGCCATCGCTGGTCTGGCGGGCGAGGTGCTGAGGTCCCAGGGGCGCAAGCTGATCGCCGTGGCGTCGGTGCTCGATGAAGGGCGCGAGAAGGAAAGATGGAACGCCAGGCGGTGGGTTGAGGCCTGCCGACGTCATATGCCGCATCTGGACGTGCGCTACTTCGTGCGCCGGACCGAAACGGCGCTCTCCAGGCTGGAGCAGAGCGCCGACGTCACCTATCTGCCAAGCTCCGAGACCCATTTCATCCGCGGCGCTCTCTACGATCTGGCGGCGTCGTCGGGGGCGCAGGTGATCATGGACGGTCACGGCGGAGACTATACCGTCAATCCGCGCGGCTTTGGCGCTCTGGCCTATCTGCTCAGGACCGGCCGCTGGCTCCAGGCGCCGCGCCATGCGCGTCAGGAGGCAAGGCTTCGGAGGCTGCCGATCGCCGCGGTGGTCGCCGAGGCGCTGCGTCAGTGCGTCCCCGCGCCGCTTGTGGCCTTCCGGCGGCGGCTCCGGCGTGGCGGGCGCGCGCCCTGGGAGGACTATATGATCGCCGCGCCATTCGCCCGGCGCCTGTTCGATGGCGGTGCGGTCAACGAAACCCGGATGCGGGATTGGCCGCGCGAGCGGTGGCGGCTGCGCGAGCGGCTGCTGGAAATCCTCGAACGGCAGGCCAGCCATGCCAGCGCAGCCGTTCCGGTGTCGCCCGCCTCACGAGGGCTGGAATTCACCATGCCCTTCCACGATAAGCGGATCGTCGAATTCGCACTGGCCATTCCCGAGGCCCTCTATGCCAAGGGCGGCCGCAACCGCTACCTGGCCCATATGGCCCTTGCCGACGTCCTGCCGCCGGAATTCGAGGCGCGGCGCTGGGGCGGAAACGACACCCTGGATCCCGATATCGACGACATGATCGAGAGCGTCAGCGATGAATTGCGGACGTCGGCCGACGCCATGGCGGCGGAGACGAGCCTTGCCGCCTATCTGGACTTCGCCAAGATTCGTGAAGGCCTGAGCGCCACACCCGATAGCGGGCGTTCACGGCGTAGCCGTGCGCTGCGCGCGCTGCTTCTAGGACACTATCTGCGCTGGGCGGATCAGCGAAACCGCCGGTAGGAACGAGCGGCGAACCGGCCCGTGGCTGAGCTACTCAGCTCGCGTCGCCGTAATCGACACTGCCAAAGTGGCTATCGGGGGTCGCCGCGCCGGGCGTTTTGGACTGGGCGTCGCCCATGGCCGAAAGGATCACGCGGGGAGACGCCCACGGCTTGCGGGGCGAGGCTTCCGCACGGCCCGGAGCGTTGAAATCAAAGTTTGCGTCGCGTTCGGACATGGCCCAACCCTCAAGACAAAACCCACCTCTCCCCAAATTGGGTATATCAGAGACTGGTGCGGCGCAAGGTCGCACTCTGGGGTTTTTTGTGAAGATTTGGCGGCTTGCCGGTCGCGGCTGAACGCGAGACCCGCCATCGGATTTTCGGCCGCCAAATCGTCGGCTAATAGCATCGTCCGAACCCGACCTCCGATCAGATCTGAAGAGCGCCCATGACCCTCGCCATTCGCCCAGCCACCCGCGCCGACTCGGCCCTGATCTACCAGTTCATCCGTGACCTGGCGGAGTACGAGAAGCTGCTGCATGAGGTGAAGGCCACCGAAGCGGGCATGGCCGACATCCTGTTCGGGCCTTCGCCGCGGGCTTTCTGCGATATCGCCGAGCTGGATGGCGCGCCAGTGGGGTTCGCCCTGTGGTTCTACAGCGTCTCGACCTTCGAGGGGCGGCACGGGATCTATCTGGAGGATTTGTTCGTGAAACCCGAGGTCCGGGGCGCCGGCGCCGGCAAGGCGCTGCTCCGTCGGCTGGCCCAGCGCTGCCTGGAGGAAGGGCTGTGCAAGGTGGAATGGTCGGTGCTGGACTGGAACGCCCCCTCGATCGCCTTCTACGACGGTCTCGGCGCCACGGCGAAAACCGAGTGGATCACGCGCAAGCTGTCGGGCGAAGCGCTGGAAAAGCTGGCCGAGGTCATGCCCTCCAAAGCTTGACGAGCGGCTGCTGCGTGCTTCGACACGGTCGCCGCGCCTGAAAGGCGCGTGTCGAAACACGCGCCAGCGCCGCCTACCGCTTCTTGCCCAGTTCCGCGGCGATGTCCTTGACCATGCGGCCGGCCTTGCGGTGGGCGGCGGTGAGCTGATCGCGGGTCACGCCCCAGCGTTTCATCCAATATTCCACCGCCTGCCGCTCGGACAGGTCCAGCCGGTCCTTGTCGATGAACCCGCGCTTGTCCTTAAGGCCAGCCACTGAAGCCCCTTACGACGCCTGCACCTGCACCGGACCGCCCATCTGGCGGTTCGGGATCACCGAGTAGAACTTCTCGGACATCTGCGGGAAGCATTCCGACAGGACGGTGGACGGCGACCAGCCTTCAGCCTTATTCAGGTTCATGATCGGGCGCGGCTGGCTGTAGAGCTGGATGTCGTCGCCGCGGGCGCCGAAGATCTGGCCGGACACGTCCTTGGCCTGGGGAGAGGCGAGGGCGACCGACAGGATGGCCGGCTGGTCGGCGCGGATGGTCTGGGCCATCACCTTGCGGCGCTCGGCGGCGGCTTCGTCCTTCACCGGCACCGACTGGGTCATGCGAGTCCAGGCCACCGGGGCGATCACGTTGGAACGCACGTTCTTGGAGGCGCCCTCCATGGCGATGATCCGCGACAGGCCGGCGATGCCCATCTTGGCCGCGCCATAGTTGGCCTGGCCGATGTTGCCGAGCAGGCCAGACGTGGAGGTGAAGAGGACGTAGGAGCCCTCCTGCTGCTCGCGGAAGTGCTCGACGGTGGCGCGGCAGACGTTGAAGGTGCCGCGCATGTGGACGGCGATGACGCTGTCCCAATCGGCTTCGCTCATCTTGTGGAACATGCCGTCGCGCAGGATGCCGGCGGGATTGATCACCGCATGCAGGCCGCCGAACGCGTCCAGGGCCTGCTTCACCATGTCTTCCACGGCGGCGTAGTTGGTGACGCTTTCGGAGTTGGAGATGGCCTGGCCGCCCGCGTCGCGGATTTCCTGGGCCACGGTCTCGGCGGGGCCGGCCGAGCCTTCGTCACTGCCGGAGAGCGAGCTGCCCAGGTCGTTGACCAGAACCTTGGCGCCTTCGCGCGCCGCGATCAGGGCGCACTCGCGGCCAATGCCGTTGCCGCCGCCGGTGACCATGACCACCTTACCGTCCAATACGCCCATGACCGTCTCTCCCTTGATGAAATGGCTTTTGCGAATTGCCTATTCCAGCCGGTCGGCTTTGCGCAAGGCCGGAAACAGCATGGCCCAGGCGCCGGTGACCACCAGCGAGCCCACGCCGCCAAAGACGGTGGCCGCGATAGGCCCCATCAGGCGGGCGACCACGCCGCTCTCGAACTCGCCAAGCTCGTTGGAGGCGCCGATGAACAGGCTCGAGACGGCGGCGACCCGGCCGCGCATGACATCCGGTGTGGTGATCTGGATCAGGGTCGAGCGGACATAGACGCTGAGCATGTCGGCGCCGCCCAGCACGGCTAGGGCCGCGACGGACAGGGCGAGCGACTTGGACAAGGCAAAGACGATGGTGGCGAGGCCAAAGGTCGCCACGCCGGCGAACATGAACAGGCCTGCCTTGCGCTTCAGGTGACGGATGGCGAGCCAGGTCGCGACCAGGATGGCGCCGACAGCCTGGCCGGCGCGCAGGATGCCGAAGCCAGAGGCGTTCACATGCAGGATGTCGCGGGCATAGACCGGCAACAACGCGGTCGCTCCGCCAAGCAGCACCGCGAACAGGTCCAGCGAGATGGCGCCAAAGACGATCTTGTTCTGCCAGACATAGGCAAGCCCCTCCTTGGCCAGCTCCCAGCGGGAGCCCGCCTGCAGCACCGGCCTGGTCTGGCCCCGGATCGACAGCAGGGCGATGGTCGAGCCGGTGTAGAGCACCAGTGACAGGCCGTAGGACGCCGCCGGAGAGATGGTGACCAGGAGGCCGCCGACCAGCGGGCCGATCACCGAGCTGCCCTGCCAGGCCAGGGAATTCCAGGCAATGGCGCGGGGCAGAAGCTCGCGCGGGACCAGCATCGGCCCCAGGGCTGTGATGGCGGGGCTCAGAAAGGCGCGCGAGGCGCCGAAGACAGCCGCGACGATGTAGATGGGCCAAATCACCGACATGCCCGTCAACACGAAGCTCATCAGCGTGGCGGCGGTGAGGATCTCCAACCCCATGCAGATGGCGGCGATGACCTTTCGGTCGTACCGGTCGGCGGTCTCGCCGGCGATCAGGGTCAGCAGCGCCATCGGCAGGAACTGGGCCAGGCCGATCATGCCGAGGGCGAAGGCGGCGTGGCGCACATCGCCGTGAAGCCGGGCGATGGCATAGACCTGCCAGCCGATGGTGATGGTCTGGGCTTGGCCGCCGATGCTGGCGAACAGCCGTTGGAACCAGAACAGCATATAGGACCGCTGTCGCAGCAGGCTCGTGGCGCCGCTGGCGGGCGAGGGGACATCCGATGACATGGTCGAGCCATTTAGAGGCCGTTACCGGATAACCGCAAGGCTTCGCCTTAGAGACCGCGGGTCCGAATTCCTCACGCTTCGCGCTTCGCCCTTCGACCAGCTCAGGGTGAGGATTTCTACTGGACCGTCGGTGCTCGGCAGGCCTCCAAGTCGCCCTCATCCTGAGCCTGTCAAAGGAGAGGGCGTCGCGCCGGCCTAACCAATGCGCCCAGCACGCGCTTGCGATTGACGTGCTGGCCGTTCGGCCCTAATGCCACCGCCTTCCGATGGGAACTGCGATCTAGGTCAATGCGCTTCGAGCGACGACAAATCCAAGAGCGGCCTCTGAGCCGCCGCTAGAACGCCTTCCCGGCGGGCTGTCTCGCTCGCGTCACGATCGGCGGTTATCGCCGCGTCTATCCTTCGGAAATTCCATGTCTGAGTCTGTCCTGGCCGAGTCCGAGCCTTCTGCTGTCCTGCCTTCGCTGGTCCCTGAGACGTTGGCCGACCGCGCGATCATCGACGCCCTCATCGACGACATCTTCGGCCCCGGCCGTTTCGCCAAGACCGCCGAGCGGTTGCGCGAAGGCAATACGCCGCTGCTCGACCTGTCCTTCGTCTGCTGGCGAGGGGCCGAGCCCGTCGGCTGCGTGCGGCAATGGCCGATCCTGATCGGCGGCGCGCCGGTCGTCTTCCTGGGCCCGTTCGCGGTGGAGGCCGACCAGCGCAAGCACGGCCTGGGCGCGATGCTGATCCAGCGCGCCTGCGAAGCCGCCGCGGCCGCCGGCCACGACGCCATCCTGCTGGTGGGCGATCAGCCCTACTTCGGCCCGCTCGGTTTCGAGCCGGTTCCCGCCGGCCGCATTGAGCTGCCGGGTCCCGTCGATCCCCGGCGCGTGCTGTGGAAGGCGCTCAAGCCCGGCGGGACGGACAGCTTGAATGGCGCGGTGACCAAGCCGATCTAGGCGTGTTGAGGCTCGGTTAATTCGGGGACAGGCTAATTCGGTGACAGTGCACTTAATTCAGCTCCACTCCATCGGGAACCGCAAGCTGAATTAAGTGCACTGTCACCGAATTAGCCACGCACACCGCGCGCCTTTCCCCACTCGGGGAAGCTCACTAAGTTGAATCCCATGAGCAGCACCGAAACCAAGACCGGTCTGGACGGCGTCGTGGCCGCGGTAAAGCAGGCGCCCGGGCGCGGCCTGCCGCCGGTGCACCTGTGGCATCCGACGCACTGCGGCGAGATCGACATCGTCATCAAGCGCAGCGGCCTGTGGTTCCACGAAGGCACGCCGATTGGCCGCGAAGCCCTGGTCCGGCTGTTCTCCACCGTGCTGCGCAAGGACCCGGATGGCTACTATCTGGTCACGCCGGTGGAGATGATGAAGATCACGGTCGAGGACGCGCCCTTCACGGCGGTTCAGGTCGATCGTATCGGCGAGGCGCTGAGCTTCACCACCAATGTCGGCGATGTGGTGGAAGCGGGCCCTGACAACGCCATCCGGGTCGCCGCCGATCCGGTCACGGGCGAGCCCCGGCCTTATCTGCATGTACGCCGGGGCTTGGAAGCGCGCCTGCGCCGGCCGGTCTTCTACGAACTGGTGGAGATGGCCGAGGAACGCGACACGCCCGAGGGGCCGACCCTGGGCGTTACCTCAAATGGCGTCTGGTTCCCCGTCGGCCCGGCCAAGGCGCATCTGCTTTGACGCCCGCGCGCAATGAAAACCTTCCCCGCTTGTCGGGGAAGGAGGGGCCCATGGCTACGCCATGGGAGGATGGGGTGACGCGAGGCGATAGCCTCGCCAAGGCAAGGACTCTTCGTGATTTCAAAGGGAGTCGTACGCGCCTGCCGGCGCGCACCCCCATCCTCCCACCGCTACGCGGCGGGCCCCTCCTTCCCCCATCGAGGGGGAAGGTTTTCGAAGCGGCCCTCCCATGACGCCTGAAGAGATGCGCGGCTGGATCGCGAGCAAGCTCGACCCCATCGCCGCCTATGATCCCGCCCACCGGCGGATCAATTCCGACTTCGACCTGAACCCAGCCCAGAACCCCGGCGCGCGGACCCTGACGCCGGCCGCCGTGCTGGTGCCGCTGATCGAGCATGAGGGAGGGGTGACTGTCCTGCTTACCCGCCGCGCCGACACTCTGCGCAAACACACCGGCCAGATCGCCTTTCCCGGCGGCCGGTCCGATCCGGGTGAGACGCCCTGGGAGACGGCCCTGCGCGAGGCGCATGAGGAGGTGGGGCTGGACGCCGAGCATGTGCAGATCGCCGGCCTCTCGTCCGCCTACCAGACCGGCACCGGCTACGACATCACCCCGGTCGTCGCCTTCGTGAAACCGGGGTTCGTGCTCACGCCCAGCCCGGCGGAGGTGGCGGAGATATTCGAGACACCCTTCGCCTTTCTGATGGACCCGAAGAACCATGAGCGGCGGTTCTTCGAACAGGCCGGCGGCCTGCGCCGCTACTTCTATGCCATGCCTTATGAGGACCGGGTGATCTGGGGCGCGACGGCGGGCATGTTGCGCGTGCTGTACGAACGGCTCTATGGCCCGGCCCCTGAGGCGGCCGAAGGCATGGCCATGACGCCGGGCATGTTTGGGATACCGAATGGCTGACAAGATTGGGGCTGACGACACCGCGACCATCTCGCCCAAGCCCTGGATGAAGGCGGCGCAAACCCAGGCCGTAATGTCGGCGCTGGAGGCTGCGGGCGGCGCCGGCTGCGCGCGCTTTGTCGGCGGCTGCGTGCGCAACGCGGTGATGAACAAGCCAGCGGACGACATCGACATCGCCACCACATTGCTGCCCGACCAGGTGGTCGCCGCGCTGAAGGCGGCCGGGTTGAAGGCCGTGCCCACGGGCATCGACCACGGCACGGTCACGGCTGTGTCGGGCGGCAAGCCGTTCGAGATCACCACCCTGCGCCGGGATGTCGAGACCGATGGCCGCCGCGCGGTGGTGGCCTTCACCACCGACTGGAGCGAGGACGCCCAGCGCCGCGATTTCTGCCTCAACGCCCTCTATTGCGACGCCGACGGCCAATTGTTCGACCCGACAGGGGAGGGCCTCGCCGACGCCAAGGCTGGCCGGATCGTGTTCGTGGGCGACGCCGATACGCGCATCCGCGAGGACGCGTTGCGCATCCTGCGCTTCTTCCGCTTCCAGGCCTGGTACGGCCACGGCGAGCCCGACGTCGAGGCGCTGGCCGCCTGCGCGCGGCAAAAGGACCTGATCGTTCACCTGTCCGCGGAGCGGGTGTCGAAGGAGTTGCTCAAGCTGCTGGCCGCCGACGATCCCCGGCCCGCCCTGCGGCTGATGGCGGCGTCCGGCGTCCTCGCCGTCGCCCTGCCGGAAGCCCATGAGCTTGGCCGGTTCGAGAAGCTGGTGGAGATCGAGACCGAGCAGCTGTTCCAGTGCGACCCGGAACTGCGCCTTGGCGCCCTGTTGCCGGACGATCCCGATATCGGCCGCGCCTGCGCCGAACGCCTGCGGCTGTCCAACGCCCAGCGCGAGCGGTTGTCGGCCATGCTGGGGACCGAGCCACAGGTCCGTTCCTGGATGAGCCCCAAGGAGGCGCGGCGGCTGGTGTATCAACTGGGCGCCAACGTCCTCTGCGACCGCGTGCAACTGGCCTGGGCCGCCTCTGACCGCCCGGCGGCGACCACCCAATGGCGCGCCCTGCTGCCCATGGCCCAATCCTGGCCCCGGCCCACCTTCCCACTCACCGGCGAAGAGGTGATGGCCGCCGGCGTGCCGCGCGGCCCCCTGGTCGGCGCGGTGATGCGCGAGGTCGAAGCCTGGTGGATCGACAACGACTTCATCTCGGACAAGCTGTCGATCGTGGAGCGGCTGAAGGCCGTGGCCCAGGGGATGGCTTATTGAGCGGGCGAGGCGCTGGGTGCGTGGTTCGAGACGCCCCTCGGGCTCCTCACCAAACTGAATATTTTGCAGCCCCAAAAACAAGTTTCCTGAGGAGCCCCGCTTGGGGCGTCTGGAGCCTGCCCTCGGGCGGGCCGCGCAGCGGCGCGACCCGGGGGGACGCACGTTGGCGTGCAAGCGTAATTCTCGAACGGATTGGGCGTGATAAGACTGGATGTTCAAACTACTCGAGGTCGTCCGTTGAACAGAACAAACCACCGCTTCGGCGCACCGCTCGTCGCGCTCAGCCTGACCCTACTGATCGGTTCCGTCGCCGCCGCCCAGACGCCCGCCGAGCGCCTCGTGCATCGGTTCGTCGCGGTCACCGTGTCCCCCGATGGCCGCCGCGTAGCCTCGGTCGAGGGCGATTCGCCCCCATCCGGCCGCGCGCCCGTCGTGCGCGACCTGGTGATCCGTGCTGTCGATAACGGAACCGCAGTCACGGTCGCGATGCCCTGCGGCCGGGTTCCACAATGCTGGCCGGCGTCGCCGGTCTGGTCGCCGGACGGCAAGCATCTGACCTTCGCTTTGCGCAATCCGGGCACGCACGCCCGCTCGCTCTACAGCGTCGAGGCGGATGGCGGGCGCCTGACCAAGCTGCTCGACTTCGACGGCACCATTACCAGTCTCAAATACGCGCCCGACGGCCGCCTCGCCATGCTGGCCACGGCCGGGGCGACCAAGGAAGTCGGCGCGACCGAAGCGGGCGCGGCGATCACCGGCGACCTCTCCGGGCCGCCCGCCGAGCAGCGCATCGCCGTTCTCGATGGCGGCAAGCTGGACTTCGTCTCGCCGCCGGACCTGTTCGTCTACCAATACGACTGGCTGCCGGGCCACGACGGCTTTGCTGGCACGGCGGCGCCGGGCGACGGCGACAACAATTGGTGGGTGGCCAAGCTCTATGCCTTCTCCGCCGCCGGCGCCCGGGTGCTGTTCACGCCGCCCGACCCCAAGCACCAGATCGCCGATCCCAGTGTCTCGCCGGACGGAAAGTCGCTCGCCTTCATCAGCGGCATCATGAGCGACTTCGGCTCGACCGGGGGCGACGTCTACATCCTGCCTCTCACGGGCGGCGCCGCGAGCAACATCACCCCGGCCATGCCGGCTTCGGCGACCTCGCTCGGCTGGGGCTGCGATGGGAAGCTGCTGGCCAGGCTGCTCGCCAGCGACCAGACCCAGATCGTCGCGCTGAAGCCCGGCGCCGCGGCGAAGGTGCTGTGGAGCGGCGCGGAATCCCTATCCAACGAAAGCGGCGGCCTGTCGCTCGGCTGCGCCTCGACAGTGACGGCCAACAGCCACGAAAGCTTCACGGCGCCACCGGAAATTCAGGTCGGCAAGCTCGGCCAATGGCGCGACCTGACCCACGTCAACGCCGGCATGGCCGCGCCGCTCACCGCCAAAAGCATAAGCTGGACCAGCGAGGGGCAGCAGGTGCAGGGCTGGCTGCTCCTGCCACTCAACGCGACCGGCAAGCTGCCGTTGATCACCGACGTCCATGGCGGTCCGGCCGCGGCCTCGACGCCCGGCTTCGTGGGACCCGGCCTCGACCGCACCCTGCTCGAGCACGGCTACGCCCTGTTCCTTCCCAACCCGCGCGGCAGCTTTGGCCAGGGCGAGGCCTTTACCCTCGGCAATGTGCGCGACCTGGGCTACGGCGACCTGCGCGACATTCTCGCCGGCATCGACGCCGTCGAACGCGCCGCGCCCATCGACGAGGCTCGCCTGGGCCTGACCGGGGGCAGCTACGGCGGCTTCATGACCATGTGGGCCGTGACCCAGACCAACCGGTTCAAGGTCGGCGTCGCCGCGGCGGGGATCAGCAACTGGCTGTCCTACTACGGCGAGAACGGCATCGATCAGTGGATGATCCCCTATTTCGGCGCCTCGGCCTATGACGACCCGGCCATCTACGCCCGCTCGTCGGCGATCAACTTCATCCACAAGGTCAAGACGCCGGTGTTCGAATACGTCGGCGCCGACGACATCGAATGCCCGCCGCCGCAGACCGAGGAGTTCTGGCACGCCCTGCGTGAGCTGGATGTGCCCACCTCGATGGCCATCTACCCCGGCGAGGGCCACGGCCTGCGTGATCCCGCTCACCTGGCCGACTCCGAGCGCCGGGCCCTGGCCTGGTTCGACAAATATCTGAAGTAGGGGCCATCAGCTGAAGGCGGTCGCCGCACAACGGCCGGTCGTACAAAACCTTCTCCCCTTGTGGGAGAAGGAGGGGCCCGCGCCCTTCTTCAGGGCGTGGGAGGATGAGGGGTTCGCCCGGCAGGGCAGCATGATGGTCTCACCGCCAGTAAGTTTTAGCAGCGCCGCTCGCGCGTCGCGTCCCCACATCCTCCCATGCTGCGCATGGGCCCCTCCTTCTCCCACAAGGGGAGAAGGAAAACGTTACGGCCACCGCACCATCGGCGGCATGGAGCTCAGCATGGTCTCGATGTTCGCGCCCTGTTTGAAGCCGAACATGGTGCCGCGATCATAGAGCAGGTTGAACTCCACATAGCGGCCGCGCCGGACCAACTGCTCCTCGCGGTCGGCCTCGGTCCAGGCCTCGTTCATGTGGCCGCGCACGATCTTCGGATACACGTCCAGGAAGGCCTCGCCTACACTGCGGGTGAAGGCGAAGTCCTTTTCGAAATCGCCGCTGTTGAGCCGGTCATAGAAGATGCCGCCGACGCCGCGCGGCTCCTTGCGGTGGGGCAGCCAGAAGTACTCGTCGCACTCGGCCTTGAGCCTCGGATACAGGTGCGGATCGTAGGGGTCGCAGGCGGCCTTCATGGCGGTGTGGAAGGCGACGGCGTCCGGCGCATCCTGGCTGCGCTGCACATCCAGCACCGGCGTCAGGTCCGCGCCGCCGCCAAACCAGCTTTCCGCCGTCGATAGGAAGCGGGTGTTCATATGCACCGCCGGGACCTTGGGCGAGCGCGGGTGCACGATCAGGCTGATGCTGGCGGAGACATAGTTGGGGTCCTTGTCGGCGCCGGGCATCGTCGCGGCCATCTCCGGGGTGAAGCGGCCGTTGGCGGCGGAGGTGTGAACGCCGGCCTTCTCGAAGAATCGGCCGGTGAAAAAGCCGCCGACACCACCGCCGGCGCCATTGTCCCGCGCCCAGGGCTTGCGCTCGAAGCGGCCCGACGCACCGGGAAAGAGGTCGGCGGAGGCCTCGTCCTCGATCGCCTCCAGCGCGGCCATGATCCGCTCGCGCAGGGATTCGAACCATTCCTGGGTCCGCGCGCGGCGTTCAAGGACTTCGGGGGGGAGGGCCGTGGTGGTCATGGGGCGTCCTAAGTGCTTAGCCGGGAGGCGATCTTGGAACACCTCTCCCGGAGGGAGAGGGAGGGGTTACGCGGGCGCCGAATAGATAACCAACGTCGCAGCTTCTTCCTGCGCCGTCCCTAACCCCTCATCCTCCCACGCCTTCGGCGCGGGCCCCTCCTTCTCCCTTCGGGAGAAGTGTGAACGCGCGCGTGTCGAAGCACGCACTAACCCAGAGCAGCCCCGCTTGGAAACCCGTCCGTCTGTCTCAAGGCCTCGCCAAGCGCCATCGAGGCGGCGGTCACCAGATTCAGCGACCGCGCCGGCGGGCGGATGGGAATCACCAGCCGCGCCTGGGCCGCCGCATGGACGAAGTCCGGGGCGCCGGCGCTTTCGCGGCCAAACAGCAGGGTGTCGCCGGGCTGGAAGGCGAATGCGGTGAAATTCTGGGCGCCGGCTGTCGTGAACAGGGCCAGCCGTCCCTCGGTCCGCGCGGGATCGGCGAGGAAATCTGTCCACGATCCATGCCTGATCACCAGGGCGTTCTGGCCATAATCCATCGCCGCGCGCCTGATCGCCTTGTCGGACAATGGGAAGCCGCAGGGCTCGATTATCTCCAGCGGAACGCCCAGACAGGCGCCCAGTCGGACCGCCGCACCGAGGTTTTGCGGAATGTCTGGTTGAAAAAGGGCCAAACGCATTCTAAGCGAACCCGACAGGATAGAGGCGGCAAGGGGCTGACTCGCGGGGTGGTGAGAATCGGTCCGCGATCGGAACCGATTTTTTCATGCGGCCAACCTGTTGTCTTGAGGCGCGCGGCCTGGAATAGAGCGGCGTATGGTATCGCCGTCGGAGTCTCCGGCGGTCGGGATTTGAGGGGTGAGCGCAAAGGTGGCCGACACCATGGCAACGACCAGTCCGCACGAGGATCCGAATCGACGCGACTTCATCCATATCGCCGCGGCCGCCGCCGCGGTGGGTGGTGTGGCGGCGGTGGCCTGGCCTCTCGTCGATCAGATGAACCCCGCCGGCGACACGCTGGCCCTGGCCTCGATCGATTTCGACCTCAGCAAGGTCCCACTCGGCCAGCAGGTGATCGCCAAGTGGCGCTCCAAGCCGGTGTTCGTGCGTCACCGCACGCCGAAGGAGATCGCCGCGGCGGTCGCCGATGATCACGCCGATCTGCGCGATCCGGCCACCGACGCCTCGCGGGTCAAGCCGGGCAAGTCGGAATGGCTGATCCTGGTCGGCGTCTGCACCCATCTGGGCTGCGTGCCGGACTTCGGCGGCGGCACGTACGGCGGCTGGCTCTGCCCCTGCCACGGCTCGGTCTACGACACCTCCGGCCGCATCCGCGCGGGTCCGGCGCCGCTGAACCTGCCGGTGCCAGACTACGCCTTCCTTTCCGACACCAAGGTCAAGATCGGCTGACATCCAGATGAGCGGACAATCGACCTACGAACCCAAGCTGGCCATCGAGAAGTGGCTGGATACGCGCCTGCCGATCATCCGTTTCGGCGCGGATCTGCTCGACTTCCCGACCCCGAAGAACCTGAACTACTGGTGGACCTTCGGCGGCATCCTGGCGATCTGCTTAGGGATTCAGATCATCACCGGCGTGGTCCTGGCCATGCACTATGTCGCCAGCGGCGACCTGGCCTTCAACAGCGTCGAGCACATTACCCGCGACGTGAACTACGGCTGGCTGATCCGGAACATTCACGCCACCGGCGCGTCGATGTTCTTCATCGCGGTCTACATCCACATGATGCGCGGCATCTACTACGGCTCCTACAAGGCGCCGCGCGAGGTGCTGTGGATCCTGGGCATGATCATCTACCTCTTGATGATGGCCACGGCCTTCATGGGCTACGTGCTGCCCTGGGGTCAGATGAGCTTCTGGGGCGCCACGGTGATCACCAACATCATCGGCTCGCTGCCGGTGATCGGCCCGTCCATCACCACCTGGCTGTGGGGCGGGTTCGCGGTGGATAATCCGACGCTGAACCGCTTCTTCTCGCTGCACTATCTGCTGCCCTTCGTGATCGCCGGCGTCGTCGGCCTGCACATCTGGGCGCTGCACGTGCCGGGCAACAACAACCCCACCGGTGTGAACGTGAAGGGCAAGGAGGACACCGTCCCCTTCCACCCCTACTACACAGTCAAGGACGGGTTCGCCGCCAGCGTCTTCCTGCTCCTGTTCGCCTGCTTCGTCTTCTTCAACCCGGACGGCCTCGGTCACCCGGCCAACTACACCCCGGCCAATCCGCTGGTGACGCCCAACCCGATCGTGCCGGAGTGGTACTTCCTGCCCTTCTACGCGATCCTGCGGGCCATCCCGAACAAGCTGCTGGGCGTCATCTCCATGTTCGGCGCTATCGGCCTGCTGTTCATCCTGCCCTGGATCGACACCGCCAAGGTGCGGTCCATGCGCTACCGGCCCATGATCCGCGTCTTCTTCTTCGTCTTTATCCTCGGCTGCCTTCTGCTGGGCTTCTGCGGCGCCAACGAGCCTGACGCCCACCCCTTCCCGGGCGGCAAGGCGGGGAACTTCCTCGACGCCGACATCAACAGCTTCGTCTGGCTGTCCCGTCTTGGTTTCGTGCTTTATTTCCAGTTCTTCTTCGCCCTGTTCTTCGTGGGGCTGATCGAGACGCCGCTGCCGCAACCTGAATCCATCTCCTCGCCGGTGCTGCCGCAAGGCGCCGCCGCTTCGCCTGAAAAGAAGGGTTGAGACCGATGATGCGCAAGGCGCTCGCTATCGCCGCGGCTTTCGGTTTCGCGGTCACGGCCTTCTCGGCGACGGCGGAAACCACCGCCATGCCGCTTCGCGACTGGCACTGGAGCTTCGAAGGCCCGTTCGGCCGCTTCGACCAGGAACAGCTGCAACGGGGCTACAAGGTCTACCACGACGTCTGTTCGGCCTGTCACTCCATGAGCCAGATGTCGTACCGGAACCTCGGCCAGCCCGGCGGTCCCTTCTACGATCCTAAGTACAAGAACCCGAACGACAACCCCTATGTGAAGACCATCGTGAAGGACTATCAGGTCCCCGATATCGACACGGACACGGGTGATGCGATCAAGCGGCCGGCGACCCCCGCCGACACCTTCGTCAAGCCGTTCCCGAACGAGTATGCGGCGCGGGCCTCCAACGGCGGCGCTCTGCCGCCCGACCTGTCGCTGATCATCAAGGCGCGGGAAGACGGGCCGCGCTACGTCTTCTCGATCCTGCGCGGCTACATGGCGCCCCCCGCCGGCCTGAAGGTTCCGGCGGGCCGGTTCTACAACGCCTACATGCCCGGCGACCTTGGCAGCGCCATGGCGTCGCCGAACATGAAGGTGCCCGAGGGCGGTTTCATCGCCATGCCGTTGCAGCTCACCGACAACAAGGTGACCTTCGACGACGGAACCAAGGCCACCGCCGACCAGGAAGCCGCCGACGTGGTCGCCTTCCTGGCCTGGGCCGCCGAGCCGCATGCGGACGAGCGCAAGAACCTGGGCATCGCGGTGCTGATCTATCTGTCGATCTTCACCCTCGTTCTCTATTTCAGCTACCGCGCCGTCTGGCGGAACGTCAGCCACTAGGCCGACCGGTCAGACCGTGGACGAAACCAGCCCCTCTCCGGAAACGGAGAGGGGTTTTCTTTGCGCCACGCATTGTGATCACGGGCTTGTGATAATCACGGAAACGTGAAAGCCTTCTCCCGCGGGGGCGCAGGAGGAGGAACTCATGCGTGTAGCGGTATTGGCGACGTTGGTGATCGCCGGCGCGAGTCTCGGCGGCTGCAAGCCGGCCTACAACGCTATGGCCGACGGCCTTCCCTGGGGTTCGTCCCACTATTCAAGCGTGGGCATTTACGCACCAGGCGAAAGCTGGCGACAGCTGGTGACGGCCGAGGCTGCGAAACCGCCGCCCGCGGATCGTGCGGAGCACGCGGACGATCAGGCGCTCATCGTTGTCCAGGACAGCCGCACCGGCGATATCCGCGTGTGCGGCGACATGACGGGCTACTGCGTCGGCATGAACCCCTGGAGCCATCCGGCGGACCAGTTTGCGCCGACCCGCCTGCGCGAGCACGTGCCTGACCCTGACGACCAGGCGCCGACTGACGGACCAAAAGCGGTCGTCCCGGCCAGCGACGCCCAACCGGGTCGCTGAACCGAGCCAAGTCGGTCAGGCGTGTTCCCTCCTGGTCCCGCTCGACCGCTGGAACAGCTGCAGCGTCCGCAAGCGACCTAGCCGCGCGGCGTCGGCATTGTAGTCGGCTCGGCGGTCGGAGAAGAAGCCGTGGCCGGCGTCGTAGCGATAGATGGGAATGTCAGGGTGGGCCTCGCCGATCTCGTCCACCACGCTCATGGGGATCGAGGCGTCGGTCTTGCCGAAGTGCAGGATGGTCGGGCAGCGCGGCGTCTCGGTCAGCAGCTCGGGAATGCGGCGGCCATAGAAGCAGGAGGCGGATGTCACGCCCTCGCACCGGCAGGCCGCCAGCCAGGCCGCCGTGCCGCCCCAGCAGAAGCCGGTGACGTGCACCGCGCCATGTTCCGCCAACACGTCCACCGCCGCCTGCAGATCGCCTTGCACCTGGTCCCAGGGCGTCTCCTGGGAGTAGCGCGCGCCCTTGGCCACATCGTCGGCGCCGTAGGAGGCCGCGAAGTCGGGCTCCAGGCGGTCGAAGAAGTTGGGGGCGATCACCTCATAGCCGTCCGCGGCGAAGCTGTCGCAGAGCTCGCGGATATGGTCGGTGACCCCGAATATCTCCTGCACCAGCACCAGCCCACCCTGCCGCGCGTCCTCGGGCGCCACATGATAGGCGTCGAGGATGAAGCCGTCGGCCTTGGAGGCCAGCTGCATCTTGCGGCCCCGATGATGTTCGTGGGCGGTCATTCGATCCTGGTCTCCCCGGTCATGACGCGGCCCTCAGGGCGCGCGGCGAGTTGCGCGCGGCTAGTTGGCGAACCTGAAGTGCATCACGTCGCCGTCGTGGACGACATACTCCTTGCCTTCCAGCCGCATGCGGCCGGCCTCGCGGGCGCCGCTCTCGCCGTTCAGACGCACATAGTCGTCGTAGGCGATGGTCTCGGCGCGGATGAAGCCCTTCTCGAAGTCGGTGTGAATCACGCCGGCGGCCTGCGGTCCGGTGGCGCCCACCGGGATGGTCCAGGCCCGCGTCTCCTTCGGACCCGCGGTGAAGTAGGTCTGCAGGCCGAGCAGGTTGTAGGCCTCGCGGATCAAGCGGTTCAGGCCCGGTTCGGCCAGGCCAAGGGTCTCCAGGAACTCGGCCCGCTCGCCCGAGTCCAGCATGGCGATCTCGCTCTCGATCTGGGCCGAGATCACCACCGACTTGGCGCCGTCCTTGGCCGCCCGCGCGGCGACCTGGTCGGACAGGTCGTTGCCCTTGTCGGCCGCGCCTTCCTCGACGTTGCAGACATAGAGCGCCGGCTTCGAGGTCAGCAACTGCAGCATGCGCCAGGCCTTCTCGTCGTCCTCGGCCACCTTGGCGGTGAAGGCTGGCTTGCCGGCGTTGAGCTGGACGAGGGCGAGGTTGACCAGCCGCAGGGTCGTAATGCTTTCCTTGTCGCCGCCCTTGGCGCGCTTCTCCAGCGCGTTGACGCGCTTCTCCAGGCTCTCCAGGTCGGCCAGCATCAGTTCGGTCTCGATGATGTCGAGGTCCGACAGCGGGTCGATCCGCCCTTCGACGTGGGTGATGTCGTCGTTGACGAAGCAGCGGGCGACGAAGGCCACGGCGTCGCAGTCGCGGATATTGGCCAGGAACTGGTTGCCCAGGCCTTCGCCCTTGGAGGCGCCGCGCACCAGGCCGGCGATGTCCACGAAGGTGATCCGCGCGGGGATGATCTCCTTGGAGCCGGCGATGCGGGCCAGCTCGTCCAGACGCGGCTCCGGCACCGCGACATCGCCCGTGTTGGGCTCGATGGTGCAGAACGGATAGTTGGCGGCCTGCGCGGCCGCCGTCTGGGTCAGGGCGTTGAACAGGGTCGACTTGCCGACGTTCGGCAGGCCGACGATGGCGACTTTGAGAGCCATGTGTACTCGAGGCTAGGGGTGAAGCGCGGGACCTAGCACATCGGCGGGCGTATGGCGAAAGGGGTTGATTACCTTCACCGTTCCGTAGGTCTGGCCATCGTTGAGATCTTCGGTCAAAAAGTATGCACAGCCGCCCGCCGTCGCGATGGCCAGCTGCAGCGCATCCCAGAAGCCGATCTGGTAACGGTCTTCCAGCCGCCAGGCTCTGAGCAGCTCAGTCGTGGCGACAGCCGGTATGACTTGTGGAAACAGGTCTTCGAGGAAGACCCTTACGCCGCCACGCCAATGGGCAAATTCCGGCTTACGACGGACGACGGCATAGGTCTCATTCAGCGTCTGTGGACTGATCGCCAGCCTGTTTGAAAGGAGGAGTGTCCTCAGCCAGTTGGCGCTCTGCTCCTGCTTGGCTGGGTACCGTCGATCCTGGCTGTACAGCAGGACCGTCGAATCGACTGAAACGTCCATCGTCATAGAGTTCATCCCGGTCGATGGTGATCTTGCCGTTCTCGCTTAGGTCGAAGTGAGGCGTTTCGAGCCAAGCCAGCAAGCGTTCGATACGTTCGCTTGCGGCAACCTTTCCGGCACGAGTCTTCAAGTGCTGATCGATCTGCTCGGCGATCCAGCGCGATACGCTCACCCCGGCCCGGCCAGCCTCCAGCCGAACCTCGCGCAGGACGGCGTCATCCATGCTGATAGTGACGTTTTTCATCACACGAAGTTCGTGTTCCACGAACCTCGTGTCAAGGGCGGACGGTCAGTTCAGCGCCTGGGCCGCCAGATCGCGCCAGCCCCGCGCCTCGGCCCGCAGAGGACCCTTGATCCGGATAATGCGCTTATCAATGTCGGCGACCATGTCCCGCGCCTCGGCCTCGCGCCCGTGGCGGGCCATGAAGGCGGCATAGCGCGCCATGGCCTCCAGGCCGGGCATACGCTCCGCCGCCCAGGCATAGGCGGTGTCCGCCTCCTTGATGCGCCCGACGCCTTCGCAGGCCCGTCCAAGCGCCAGGGCGGCCTGCGGAGAGCGGCCTTGTTCGAGGTTGTGGCCGAGCAGCTCCAGCACCGTCAGGGCCTCGGCGGGCCGGTTCAGCTCCAGCAACGCATTGGCGCGGCCGAGTAGCAGGGTGGCGTCGTCGGCATGGATGCCTTGCGCGGCCTCTCGATAGAGTTGTTCGGCTTCATCGTAGCGGCGCAGGCTGGCGGCGGCCTGGGCGAAGCGCATGGCGTTGCCGGCCGTGGGGCTGTCGTCATAGGCCCGCTTGGTCGCGCGATAGTCGCGTTCGGGGTTCAGCGCGGCGCTGGTGGCCGCGCCCATGCGCCGGGCCGTCGTGCCGCCCAGCAGGTCGGGGACGACAATGGCGATGCCGTACACGGCCGCGCCGATCCAGGGGAAGGCCAGGATGATCCACAGCCAATAGAGCTGTTGGCCGGTGCGCACCACGTGGATGCACATCGGGATGGAGAGCAGCAGCGAAAGGCCGAAGACTGGCAGCATAGGTCTAGTCCGTCGCACCCTGCCGCGGATCGAGCTTGTCCGCGGGCGCAAGGCGCATCACCTCCGTCTGATACTTCTCATCCTCGCCCATGGCGAGCAATGGCAGGGCGTCGGCGCAGGCGTTGCACAGGGCGTTGACCCAGGCCTGGTCCACCTTGTGGAAGTCCGACAGCACATGGCCCATCACCCGGTCCTTATGGCCGGGGTGGCCGGTTCCCATGCGGGCGCGACGGAAGTCGGGGCCGATGTGGGCGGTGATGGAGCGGACGCCGTTGTTGCCCGCCGCGCCGCCGCCCAGCTTCATGCGGAAGCGGCCAGGGGCCAGGTCGATCTCGTCATAGAAGACCACCACATCGGCGGGCGTGGCCTTGTAGAACTTCATCGCGTCGCCGACCGCGCGGCCGGTCTCGTTGTAGAAGGTCTGCGGCTTGAGCAGGATGGCCTTGACCGGGCCGTCCGGCGTGTCGATCGAGCCCTCGGCCATCAGGCTGTGGAACTTGGACCGCTCGGGCCCAAAGCCCCAGCGCTTGGCGATGGCGGTCAGCGCCAGGAAGCCGATGTTGTGGCGGTTGTGCGCGAACTTGGCGCCCGGATTGCCCTGGCCGACGATGATCAGCATCGAATATCACCGCTCGTCCCCGCCGAAGCGAAGATCCATTGCGACGCCGGCAGTCCAGCAGATCGCCTAAGGCGTGACTAGGCTTCCGGCGTTTCCGCTTCGCCGGCCACCACCGACTGCATCGCCGAGGAGGTGGCGATGGAGGCGAACACCGCGTCGCGGTCGTGGGCGCTGACGGTGGCGCCCTTGGGCAGGGTCAAGTCGGCCGCGCGGATCGTCGCGCCGATGTCCAGGCCGGTCAGATCGACCACCAGTTCTTCCGGGATCGAGTCGGCGGGAACCATCAGCTCGACTTCGTGCACGGCGATGTTCAGCGTGCCGCCGCGCTTGATGCCGGGCGAGGCTTCGGAATTGGAGAAGTGCAGGGGCACCGAGATCTTGATCAGCTGATGCGCGCCGACGCGGAACAGGTCGAAGTGCACCGGCACGTCGGTCACGGGGTGGAACTGAATGTCCTTGGCGATGACCGGCTGGGTCTCGTCGCCGTACTTCAGCGTCACCAGGTGGCCCAGCAGCTTGCCGGTGTAGAGCGCCTTACGGAACTCGTTCGAGCGGACGGCGATGTTCACCGGCGCTTGCGTACCGCCATAGAGCACGCCGGGCACCAGGCCCTCGCGGCGGACGGCGCGTGCGCCGCCCGTGCCTTGTTGTTCGCGGACTTCGACGTTGAGGACGATATCGGCCATAGGACTGTCAGGCTCTCGAAACGAAACGCCGCGCTTGTATCCGCGCGGCGTGGGCAGGATGAATTTGGCCGGGCTAGATACACGCTAAAGCCGGGCGGTGCAACGGTGGGGTGGCGGGCTGCGGAAGTGTTCCCGATCAGGTCCCGATGGCCCATTATGCAATGGATTCAGGCGGGAGCAAATCCATGACAGAAACCTCGGTGCGACGCCGTCTCGCCGGCGCGGCCTGGCTGGCGTCCGGCCTGATCTACGCGGTGACCGAGACCTTGGCGGCAAGCCGCTTCACGCCCCGCTACAGCTACGCCCACAACTTCATCAGCGAACTGGGCGTCAGCGACTGTGGCGTCGGCCCTCACGGCTGGAACGCCTGCTCGCCGCTCTACGGCTTGATGAACGCCGGCTTCATCGCGGAAGGTATGCTGTTTATCGTCGCCGTGGCCCTGGCCTTCAATCTGCTGACCAGCGGCTCGCGCTATGCCTTCACCCTGCTGGGCGTGGCTCATGGCGTCGGGTTGGCGCTGGTGGGCGTCTACCACGGCGGCGGGACAGCCTTCGCCGACGGGACCATCGCCTTTCACGGCATTGGCGCTCTGTTGGCCATTGTCGGCGGCAACATCGCCATCCTGGTCTCGCCGGCGCCAAAGGCGTTTGGCGCGCCGCGCGCGATCCAGCTGTTCAGCAAGATCGCCCCGATCGTCGGGTTGCTCGCCGTCGTGGCGCTGGCGGCAGGCATGGCGCGCCATCACATCCTGGTGCTGGACTCTGGCGCCTGGGAGCGGCTCAGCGTCTACACCATCCTGGGATGGGAAGTGCTGATGGGCGGATGGCTGGTGGCGAGCCGCCGCTAGCCTTCGTTGTCGCCCTTCTTTTTCTTCTTCTTGGTCGGGCCCGCCTTGGCGCCGTAGGCCACTTCGGTCTTGGAGACCGCGATCGGGGCGGTGACCGGCTCGGGGGTGCCGGCGGCGTAGAGCATGCATTGGCCGGTGTCGGTGAGCACGTGCTGGCCGAGGCAGAAGACGTCCTCGTAGTGCGGCCGGGAAACGGCCAGGCACTGGTAGAGATTGAGCTTGGCCATATCCAGGCACTTCTGGCTGGCCGCGTCGCCCATCATCGACATGATCAGCGGCGCGTTGTCGTCGCCGGCCTGCCCTAAGGCGGCGAGGGCGGCGACCGCTAGGGCGTGGACCACCACCGGCGGGTAGGGACCCTTGGCGGGCCCAGCGGTGATGGCGATGGGCGTGGCGCCCGTGGCGGCGTCGCCCAGACGACGGACGTCGGCCGAGTCGGGTTTCATGGGCTCGGGCGAGATGGCCTTGGCCGCGGCCAGGCGGCCGTCGCGATCGACCACGTTCTCCTTCGACCAGGACTGGTGCTGGATGGTGTAGGCGGCCTGCTGCACCGCCGCGCCCTTGCTGACCACCGGCTGGGCGACACTGGTCAGGGCCGATTCGACCAGGCCGGCGGCGCTGTCGGCGCCGGGGATGGCGGTGGCGTAGTTGGGATCGTTGAGGATGGTGCGGGCCATCTGCAGCCGCCCCTCCGGATTTTCCGCGAACTTGCGCAGCGAGCCGACGAAGGTGGGATCCTGCAACGCCGCTACGGCGCCATAGGCGATCGCGCCCTGGAGCAGCTCGACCGGGTCGTAGTTGTCGCTGGACCGAAGCGACTGGGCGACGTCGTCGCCGGAGTGGAAGTCCTCGCTGATCGCCGCGTCGTGGCGCATGTAGTCCTGATAGCCGGCGGCGGCCTGCAGCACCTGGCCCGAGAGGGCGATCGGCGGCGGCGCGGGTGGCGGGGGAGCGGCGGGCGGCGGCGCTGGCGGCGGCGGGGTGCTGCATCCTGCCACGGCGGCGGCCAAGGCGAGCACGGCGAGCGAGTGACGGATCTTCAGAACGATCGTCATGCCGTTCCTCCCTGGCTGATCTTAGCGCGCATCATGCCCGCTATCGGGTGGCCGAGTCGAGAATATGGCGGGCTTGGTTGACCGTTTGTTGATCAGCTTTGCCGTGGCCGACCAATATCTTAGTGGTCAGTCGAACAGTTTGGAGACCGATTCTTCATTGGCGATACGGCGGATCGCCTCGCCGATGAGTGGGGCGACGCTGACCACGCGGATCTTTTCGCTGCCCTTGACCCGGTCGTCGGCCTCGATGGAGTTGGTGACCACCAACTCCTTCAGCGCCGAGGCTTCGACCCGCTCCACCGCCTGGCCGGACAGAACGCCGTGGCTGACATAGGCGGAGACTTCGGATGCGCCGGCGTCGATCAGCGCCGTAGCGGCGTTGCACAAGGTGCCCCCGCCATCGACGATGTCGTCGAACACGATGCAGCGGCGACCCTTCACGTCGCCGATGATGTTCATCACCTCGCTCTGGCCCGGGGCCGAGCGGCGCTTATCGACGATGGCCAGGTCGGCGTTCAGCCGGTCGGCGAGGGCGCGGGCGCGGGACACCCCGCCCACGTCCGGCGAGACGATCATCAGCTCTTTGGATTTCGAATAGTGTTCGCGGATGTCTTCGGCCAGCACCGGGGTGGCCAGCAGATTGTCCGTGGGGATGTCGAAGAAGCCCTGAATCTGGCCGGAGTGCAGGTCCATGGTCAGCACCCGGTCGGCGCCGGCGCGGGTGATCAGGTTGGCCACCAGCTTGGCCGAGATCGGCGTGCGGCCGCCCATCTTCCGGTCCTGACGGGCATAGCCGAAGTAGGGCAGCACCGCGGTGATCCGCTTGGCCGAGGCCCGGGTCAGGGCGTCGATGCAGATCAGCAACTCCATCAGGTGGTCGTTGGCCGGGAAGCTGGTGGATTGGATCAGGAAGACGTCCTCGCCGCGCACGTTCTCGTCGATGGCGACGAACAGTTCGTTGTCGGCGAATTTCCGCACCTGCGCCTTGGTCAGCGGCAGGTCCAGATATTTGGCGATGGCCGTGGCCAGGGTGCGGTTGGAGTTGCCGGCGAGCAGCTTCATGGTCGGCCTCGAAATGGGGGTCGGCTGTCGCTCGGGGCTTCTAACAGCCAAGGCGGCAGGGGCAAGCCCTTGAATGTCACAGAAGTGCATTAGTTGGCCCGCGTGGCGTTTTGAGCCGCCTGCCATTCCGCGACGCCCGCCGGTCAGGCATGCTGGCGCCATGAACAGCACCGCCCCCACGCTGACGCCGAAGCAGCTCGGCTTCTTTTCCGACTGGAAGATCCTCGTGGTCTGGCCCAATGGCGCCAAGCAGCAGATCAACGGCTTCACCAGCGAGGCCCATGCGCAGGGCTGGATCGTTCACAATTCGGCGGAATGGATCGCGGCCAACACGCCGCGTGGCCTGCTTCAGCAGGCGCCTGCCGCGACTCCACCGGCAGCCGCGCCGTGGTCGCCGGCCGCAGACGGGGCTGGCGTGGCCCTCGGCGTCTTGGCCGAGCAGTTCGAACAGGCTTCGCGAGGCTACGCGGCGGCTAACGATGTCCGACGAGACGCGGACTGGTTCGTGCTGAAACTGCAGGAGGAACTGGGCGAGCTGACCCAGGTGTGGACGAAGCTCACCGGCCGTGGCCGCCTGCGCGGCAAGACCGAGGCGGAGCTGAAAGAGGCTCTGGCGGACGAGACCGCCGATGTGCTCGGCCACATCCTGCTGTTCGCCCACGCCCAGGGAATCGACCTGGACGCCGCCATCGAGCGGAAGTGGCGGTTCAAGCCTGGATCGTGATCGCCGAGATCAGGCGGCCATAGTCGGGTTCGCCCAGCTGGAAGGCGCGCCGGTTGGAGAAGAACAACTCGCCGTCCGCGCAGGTGTCGTGGCCGGTCCATTCCGCTTCTGCGACTCCGGCTTCGGCCAAGCGATGCAGGACAAAGCCGGGCAGGTCGAACTGGCGTTTGTCCGCCGCCGCGCCGGGGGCGAAGAATCGCTCGAAGCCGGCGTCGTCGGCGGTGAAGGCGGCCAGGAACTCCAGGCCGACTTCGTAGGAGGCCTGGGCGATGCAGGGACCGACGGCGGCGACCAGCCGGCTCCGCTCCGCCCCATGGGCGACCATGCCCTCGACGGTCGCGGCGACCACCCCGCCCAGCGCCCCGCGCCAGCCGGCGTGGGCGGCGGCGACGATGCGGGCTTGCGGATCGGCGATCAGCACTGGCGCGCAGTCGGCCGAAAGGACGCCCAGCACCAGCCCTGGTCTGGCGGTGATCATGGCGTCGCCCTCCGGCGGCTTGGCGTATTTGGCCGTGGTCGGATGGGCGATGGCGGAATGGATCTGGTAGACGGTGGCGAGATCGTCGAAGCCCTTGACGAACCAGCCAGCGACGCGGGTGCGGTTCTCCCGTACGGCGGCCTCCTGGTCACCGGAGCCGAAGCCGACATTGAGGCTGGAATAGAGGCCGCTCGAGACGCCGCCCTGGCGGGTGAAGAAGCCGTGACGCACGCTGGCGATGCCGCTCAGCAGTTTCGATTGCACGGGCGCCAGATCGGTCATGCGTCTTCGAACCCTGGGGGAATAGCCGCGCCAGCCGGGTAGAGGCAGGCGGCCTTGAACAGGTCTCCCATCTGGTCGGGTTCGGTGAGCCGCGCAAGCTGGCGGGCGATGATCGGCGCCTGGTCGGGCCTGGATCGCGCCAGCGCCGCCGCCCGCTGTTCGATCCCGAGCCGGCGCAGGAAGTCGGCCTGGGTAAGCACCAAGCCCTCGGCCCCCGCGCCGCGCGCCGCGGCCAGCACGGCGGGGAAGTCGGCGTGAACCGTCAGGTCGGCCTCGCCGGGGTGGCTGAGCGGATCGACCTTCTGGTGCCGCCGCAGCGCTTGCAGGGTGTCGCCGGCGCCGGGCTTGTCGCGCCCGTAGTCGATCAGCAGCGCCGCGCCGCCATCACGGACCAGCCGAGCGGCGACGGCCTCGGCGAAGGCCGCCTGCGCCTCGCTGATCTCGATGATCGCGCCGAGCGGAGCGGTGTGTGAGGGCGGGGCGGACGCGCTCGGCATCAGGCCGAAGGCGAGGTCGCCGGCCTGGTTCAGGCCCACCATCCGTTCGGCCCAACCCTCGGCGGTGCGGACGAACTGGCGTGGGGGCAGGCAGTCCAACAGTTCGTTGGCGATGAGGATGATCGGGACGCCGGCCGGCAGTTCGTCCAGACCGGCGGCATGGCTGAGTTCGAGTGCGCCGCCGGCCAGCCGCTCGCGCTGCAGGGCCTGCAGCACGGGGCTGGTCTCGATCAGCCAGAGTTCGGCGGCGGCGATGAAGGCGGGATCGAGCCGCGCGGCGCGCAGGGCATCCTGCATCAGCACGCCGGTCCCGGGGCCGGCCTCGACCAGCAGCACCCGCGCCGGAGCGCCCATGCCGCGCCAGGTCTCGACAGCCCAGAGCCCGATCAGTTCGCCGAACATCTGGCTGATCATGGGCGCGGTGATGAAGTCGCCGTCCTCGCCCAGCGCCGGCCGGGTCGCATAGTAGCCGCCGCCGGGGTCGTGCAGGCAGGCGGTCATATATTGGGCGATGGTCATCGGCCCCGTCGCACGGATCTGCGCGACCAGACGGTCCTTCAGGCTCATGTGGCGGGAGGAGCGGCCGCGCCGGTGTCCTCAAGGAGCGGTTGGCGCCACGACCGCCAGATCAGCCAGGCGCCGGCGATCACCATCGGGGTCGACAGGATCATCCCCATGGTCAGGCCGAGGGGGAAGTTGTCCAGCCCGGCGTCGGGCTGGCGGACATTCTCAAGCGCGATCCGGAACAGGCCATAGAACAGCATGAACAAGCCGGTCAGCGCGCCCTGTCGGCGCAGCCAATGGAGGCGGTGAGTGGCGATGCGCAGGATGATGAACAGAACGAGCCCCTCCAGCAGCGCCTCGTAGAGCTGGCTTGGATGGCGGGGCAGGGCGTCCGGCGCGCTGGGGAAGATGATGCCCCAAGGCAGGGTGGTCGGCCGGCCCCAAAGCTCGCCGTTGATGAAGTTGGCGATGCGGCCGAAGCCGAGGCCGAAGGGCACGCAGGGCGCCACCAGGTCGCCCAGCCGCAGCATGTCGATCTTGTTGACCACCGAATAGACCGCGATGGCGACAATCACGCCGATGAAGCCGCCGTGGAAGGACATGCCGCCCTTCCAGATGGCGAAGACGTCCAGGGGGTGATTCACATACTGATTGCCGCTGTAGAAGAGGACCGAGCCGGCCCTGCCGCCGACGATGACGCCAACGGTGATCCACAGGATGAGGTCGTCGATCTGGCGCGAGGTGATCGGCGGCGCCCCAGGCGCCCAGATCGAGGTCTGCTTCACCAGCCGGGCGGCGTACCACCAGCCCAGCAGGATGCCGGCGATATAGGCCAGGGCGTACCAGCGGATCGCCAGCGGCCCGAGATGGATCAGCACCGGATCGAAGTTGGGAAACGGCACGCTCTAGACCTCCATCGGGCTCGGCTGGCGCGGCCCGTTTAGCAGGCGCCTATTTGCCACGCGATGGCAAAACATGGGAGCCGTGACAACAAGGCGGGTTCGCATCGGCCAGCTTTTCCCATTATAAGACACTCATGCAGACTCAGAATCCTTTCTTGGACGAGTTTTCCAAGCTGACGAACGCGGCCCTGGGCATCGCCCAGGCGGCGGGAGAGGAAGCCAAAACGGCCTTCCGCTCTCAGACCGACAAATGGGCCGCCGAGTTGGACCTCGTCCGCCGCGAGGAGTTCGACGCCCTAAAGGCCGAACTCCAGGCTTTGCGGGAGGAAGTGGCGAGTCTGAAGGCGAAGAAGACGCCGCGCGCGAAACCTTAAGACGAGAGTTTCGCTCGCCAGGGACAAGAAGCTGGTTGAGACGGCGGCTGCGAAGCAGATTAGGCTTTGCTCACTGAATCGATTCATCGGCCAGACGCCGCCGAATCGCTTCGTCGATGGTGATGAGGTTTTCATGGACGCGCCCCACTCCGAGGAAGACGACGTCGATCTGGGCTTCGATCCCCTGGATGTGGTCGAGCATGTGCTGGCCGCCGAAAACCTGACCTTCGACCGCACCGACGACGGCGACCTGGCCTTCGCCCTGGCCGGGGACTGGAAGGACTACGAGCTGTGGTTCGCCTGGCGGCCGGAGGCCGACTGCCTGCAAATCTGCCTTTCCCTGGACATGCGCACCACCAAGACCAAGCGACCGGCGGCCTATGAGCTGCTGTCGCTGGTCAACCAGCGCATCTGGCTCGGCCACTTCGAGATCTGGGCCGACGATGGCGAGGTGGTGTTCCGCCACGCCCTGTCGCTGCCCCACGGCGAGCGCCCGACCCTGGCCCAGGCCGCCTCGATGATCGACGCGGCGGTGGAGGCGGCGGACCGCTTCTATCCGGCGTTCGACTTCCTGGTGAAGGGCTCCAAGTCGCCGGAAGAGGCGATGGCCGCCTGCATGTTCGAGACGGTGGGCCAGGCTTAGACCCAGCCTTCGCTTCAGTTGACGGCCAATCTTTCCGCGTTCCCCCGCCCTTGTGGCGGGGGTCCATTGGGCTGGAACGGCAGGCCATTGGGCCCGGGCGTGGCGACGTCCATTTCGATCGACTAACGTCGGCGCTCAATGGACCCCCGCCACAAGG
>FTKM01001991.1_pt1 | contig 36416 bp, 35 predicted proteins | sample 1658051 | NCBI WGS metagenome assembly FTKM01 (sample SAMEA3914794, study PRJEB12502) | metagenome | biome: forest; material: soil | place: Canada | collected 2011-07-05 | depth 0.1 m | reverse complement strand
GCCTGTCCCGCCGAACGCGGAATGTGGGTGCGGGCGCAAACAGCGCCGACCGAATGTGAGGTTGATGCGGACGGCCAAAGCCCAAGCGTCTCAATAAGGCTCAAACCATGGATCCCAACAAGACAGGGAACTCAATCGTGACACACTGACAAACCCACTTGACCGGAAAATCCCCATGTGAGGACGCAAGGACGGTCCTGCAGCGCGTTGCGGACGACCAAGCGCCTCACGAACCTTGACGATCACACCCCCCACCGTTAGCTAGCCGCCCATGACCAGCCGCGCCGCCTCGTCTTCGCGCTATTACCGCTCGCCCTTCTAGCGAGCGGCAGGCCAGTCACGCCCAGCCGCCAACCGGTCGGCGGCGGGCTTCCAGATAAAGGAAACGGTCTCCGGCCGAAGCACCAAGTCCAGGAGCCGTACTATGACCACCGAATCCGCAGCCGCATCGTTTAAGCCCAAGTCTGACTTCCTGCGGGTCATGATCGAGCGGGGCTATGTCCACCAGCTCAGCCACGCCGAGGAACTGGACGCGGCGGCCCTGGCCGGCCCGATCACCGCCTATATCGGCTTCGACGCCACCGCCGACAGCCTGCACGTGGGCTCCCTTGTGCAGATCATGCTGCTGCGCCGCCTGCAGCAGACCGGCCACAAGCCGATCGTGGTCATGGGCGGCGGCACCACAAAGGTGGGCGACCCGTCGGGCAAGGACGAGGCGCGGAAGATGCTGTCGCATGACGGCATCCAGGCCAACATCGCCGGCCTGATGAAGGCGTTCGAACCCTTCTTGCGTTTCGGCGCCGGGCCGTCCGAGGCCATCACCGTCGACAACGACGAGTGGCTGTCCAAGCTCGGCTACGTCGAGTTTCTGCGCGAGTACGGTCCGCACTTCACCATCAACCGCATGCTGACCTTCGACTCGGTGAAGCTGCGGCTGGAGCGTGAACAGCCGCTGACCTTCCTCGAATTCAACTACATGCTGATGCAGGCGACCGACTTCCTGGAGCTGAACCGGCGCTACGGCTGCACGCTGCAGATGGGCGGATCGGACCAGTGGGGCAACATCCTCAACGGGGTCGAGCTGATCCGCCGCGTGGACCAGAAGCCAGCCTTTGCGCTGACGACCCCGCTCATCACCACCGCGTCAGGCGCCAAGATGGGCAAGACGGCGGCTGGCGCCGTCTGGCTCAACACCGACCGGCTGAGCCCTTACGACTACTGGCAGTTCTGGCGAAACACCGAGGACGCCGACGTCGGCAGGTTCCTGAAGCTGTTCACCGATCTTCCGCTGGATGAGATCGCCCGTCTCGAAGCCTTGGAAGGCTCGGAGATCAACGAAGCCAAGAAGGTGCTGGCCAACGAAGCCACCGCCCTGCTCCACGGCTCACCGGCGGCTGAGACAGCGGCGGCGACGGCCAAGGCGGCGTTTGAGGAAGGCCGCATCTCCGGCGACCTGCCCACCATTGAGGTCCCGCGCGCCGAGGTCGAGGCGGGCGTGCCCCTCTCCAACCTGGCGACCGACGCCGGGCTGGCGAGTTCTCGCGGGGAAGCGCGCCGCCTGGCGCAGGGCGGCGGGCTTCGGCTCAACGACAAGGCCGAGACCGACGGCCAACGGCTGGTGACCCTGGCCGACTGCAACGCCGAGGGCTTGATCAAGCTGGCGGCGGGGAAGAAGAAGATCGTGCTGGTAAGGCCGGTCTGAACCAAGGAGCCGATATGACCCTCGCCGTTGGCGATCTCGCACCGGATTTCGACCTGCCCACCGACGGCGGGGGTCAAGCCAGGCTGTCCGACTTCAGGGGTCGCAAGCTGGTGCTCTATTTCTACCCCAAGGACGACACCACCGGCTGCACCAACGAGGCCAACGGCTTCTCTGAGTTGGCGGGTGAGTTCGCCAAGGTCGGGACCACGGTGATCGGGATCTCGAAGGACTCGGTGAAGAGCCACGACAAGTTCAAGGCCAAGTACGGCCTGGACTTCACCCTGGCCTCCGACGTCGAGGGCAAGACCGTCGAGGCCTATGAGTCCTGGGTGCAAAAGAAGCTCTACGGCCGGGAATATATGGGCATCGACCGCTCGACCTTCCTGATCGACGGCGAGGGCAAGATCCGCCAGCTCTGGCGCAAGGTGAAGGTGCCCGGCCACGTCGCCGCCGTGCTCGCCCAGGCGCAGGCGCTTTAGCGGCGCCGCACATTGTCGCGGGGGGAAGGTCCCATTTTGGGACGGCCGCGCTACCCCCGGTGGCGAAAATGGCGTGAAACACGGAAAACCGAGCCGAATCGGGCCGGGTTTTCAGCCATGGCGAGAAACGGCGACTCGGCTTAGCCTTGATGCAATATTAATCACGATTGCGTTTCCGGTACACGCCGCGAGCGAACGCGGTTGTGTATTTGCTTGAGATCATTGCATAACCGCCCCTTCGGTTCGCGGGGGTGAGCGTTCATGAATTCTGCCAGATGGGGGCGCTGGCGGCGTTTTGCGGAAGCAGTGTTTCCGGAACGCCACATCTATCTGAGATCCAATGGTGCGGTGCATGGCCTGGTTTTGACCACCGGCCGCCAGCTTATGTTGAGTGCGGTTCTGGCCGGGTTGGCGCTTTGGACCGGCGTCGGCACCGCCACCATGCTGATCAACCTCTTTTCTGCCGGCCCGGCCGAGCAGGCCTCCATCCGTACCCGCGCCTACTACGAACGACTGATCGCCGACCGTCAGGCCCGGCTGAACAGCGCGGTGGCCCAACTCAACGACACCAGCAGTTCGGTCGCCGACCTGGCCCTCTCCACCGAGAAGCGCCACACCGCGCTGGCCATGCTGCTGACCGAGGTGAAGGGCGAACCCGGCCTGATGCACGCCCTCGCCCCCGCCCCGCTCCAGGCCTTCGCCGGCCGCTCACCGATGGACGCGGTGAAGGCCGTGCGCGACGACCAGGACCGGCTGATCGACCAGGCGGAAACCTACGCCAAGTCCCGTGCGGATCGGCTTCGTCTGGCCTTGCGTCTCGCCGGCCTCACACCGTCGGGGCTCAGCCAGGCCGGCAGCGAAGGCCTTGGCGGGCCGCTGATCGAAGCCAAGGACCCGCGCGCCCTCGCCGCCGTCCTGGATGTGGACGAGGGCTTCGCGCAACGGATCCAGCACGCCGCGACCGACCTGTCCGATTCCAGGACTCTGACAGCCTTCACCGACCAGCTCCCGCTGGCTCGTCCGACGGTGGGCACCCACGAGACCAGCGGCTTCGGCGTGCGCGCCGATCCCTTCAACGGCAGGCCGGCCTTCCACGCTGGCCAGGATTTTGCAGGGCCGTTGATGACACCGGTCAAAACGACCGGCCCTGGCGTGATCTCATTTACGGGCGTGCGGAACGGCTACGGAAACACGATAGAAATTGATCACGGTCGGGGGATAAAGACACGATATGCACACCTTGCGGCTATATATGTGAGCATCGGTGAGCATGTGAATTTGGGCCAGCGGATCGGGGCGATGGGTTCCACCGGTCGATCCACCGGCCCGCATCTGCACTACGAAGTCTGGGTGGACGGCCGCCCGCAAAATCCTAAGCGTTTCCTGGAGGCAGGCGATTATGTTCAACAAGCAGGTTAAACCGACCAGCGGCCCGGCCATGCGCGCCGAACTGCCTGCGATGAACGCCCCCGAACCCAGCGCAACCAACACCTCGCTCTCGGCCCCCGCGCCGGCGGCGCGCAAGTCGCCGAAGATGGCCTCGCTGATCGCCGACGACATCACCATCGAAGGCAACATCATCGGCGACGGCGAACTACACGTCGATGGCGTGATCCGTGGCGACGTCCGCGTGCCCCGCCTCAGCGTCGGTGAAACTGGCCACATCGAAGGCACTGTCCAGGCCGACGCCGTCGAGACCCGTGGTCGCATCGTCGGCTCGGTCACCGCCAAGCAGGTCAAGCTGCTCGGCACCTGCTACGTCGATGGCGACATCACCCACGAACAGCTGACCATGGAAACCGGCGCCTTCTTCCAGGGCCGCAGCCTGAAGTTCCAGCGCCAGCCGGCTCCGAACGTCGCGCCGACACCCGTGGCCGCACAGGCCCCGCAGCCGAGCCTGGTGCCCGCCTCCGCCGCGCCGGCGCAAGCACCGACCCTGGCGCAACAGGCCGCCAACGCCTCGACGCCGGGTCTCAGCGCCGCTCATTAAGTCATCGATTTCGAGTATCGGAGGGGCCGGCGCCTGAACAGCGCCGGCCCTACTCCGTTACGGCGTCCCGTGTCACGCCGACACGCTGGGCCAGAGACGCGCCCATGAAGGCGTCGAGATCGCCGTCCAGCACGCCCTGGGAGTCCGAGGTTTCCAGCTCGGTGCGCAGGTCCTTGACCATCTGATAGGGCTGCAGGACGTAGGACCTGATCTGGTGGCCCCAGCCGATGTCGGTCTTCTGGTCTTCCAGCGCCTGGGCTTCCGCCTCGCGCCGCTGCAACTCCAGCTCATAGAGGCGGGCGCGCAGCATCTTCCACGCCTCCTCACGGTTCTGGTGCTGCGAGCGGCCGGCCTGGCAGGCCACGGCGACGCCAGTGGGGATGTGGGTCAGGCGGACGGCGGAATCGGTCTTGTTGATATGCTGGCCGCCGGCGCCGGAGGCCCGATAGGTGTCGGTGCGGACATCGGCGGGATTGATCTCGATCTCGATGGTGTCATCGACCACCGGATAGACCCACACCGAGGCGAAGCTGGTATGGCGACGGGCGCTCGAGTCGAACGGCGAGATGCGGACCAGACGGTGCACGCCGGCCTCGGTCTTCAGCCAGCCATAGGCATTGGTCCCCTTGATCTGCAGGGTGGCGGACTTGATGCCGGCCTGGTCGCCATCGGTCTCTTCGATCAGATCGACCGTCATATCGTGGGCGTTGGCCCAGCGGGTGTACATGCGCAGCAGCATGCCCGCCCAGTCGCAGGACTCAGTGCCGCCAGCGCCGGAGTTGATTTCCACATAGGCGTCGTTGCTGTCTGCCTCGCCGGACAACAGCGCTTCCAGTTCAGCGCGCGCTGCCCTTTGCTTCAGGCCAGCCAGCTGAGCGCGGGCGTCGTTGAGGGAGGCTTCGTCGCTCTCCATGTCCGCCAGTTCGGCGAACTCCACCGCGTCCGACAGATCGCGCTCAAGCCCCCTCACCGCCTCCACGTGAGCGGCGAGCCGGTTGCGGTCGCGCATCAGGGCCTGGGCTTCGCTGGGCCGGTCCCAGAGCGTGGGGTCCTCGGCCTTGGCGTCCAGTTCGTCCAGGCGTCTTAGGGCTGGTTCCCAGTCAAAGACGCCTCCTGAGCAGTCCGATCGACTGCTCGATGTCGGCTGCGGCAGCCTCGACATCCGCTCTCATGGGTGGTCTCCAAAGTTGGGGGCCGGCAGATAGCCCGCGCCGCCCGCAAGTTCAATGGGCGGCTGTTCGCGCCGGGATTAGTACAGGCCGTTCAGGTCGGCCGGCGCCTTCTTGGGCGGCGGCGGCGCGCCAGCGGGCACGCCGGGCTTGGCGGGAACCGGCGCTCCCGGAGGCAGGACACCGCCCACGGGCGTGGTCCCATCCGCCGGCGCCGTCGGCGCCTGCTTGGGCTCCGAGCCCGGCTTGAAGGCTTCGCGGATGCCGTGGACCATGGCCCACTTCACATCCGGCGGCGGCTTGAAGTCGTGCACCGGGGTGTCCTTCAGCGCCGTCCCCATGAACTCGGTGAAGATCGGCACGGCGTCCACGGCGCCGGTCTCGTTCTCACCCAGCGAGCGGTTGTCGTCGAAGCCGACGAACACTCCGACGACGATGTCAGGCGTGAAGCCGACGAACCAGGCGCTGCGATAGTCGTTGGTGGTGCCCGTCTTGCCGCCCACCGGCCGGCCGAGGCTGGAGGCCTGCACCGCCGTGCCGCGCTGGACCACGCCCTGCAGCATGGAGGTGATCTGATAGGCGGTGACCGGATCGACCACCACATCGCCCCCCGCCTGCAGCCTGGGCGATTCCTGGCTGTCGTAGCCGCCCGAGCAACCGGGACAGTCGCGGTGGTCGGAGTTCAGGATCGGCTTGCCATCACGGTCCTCCACCACCTCGATCAGGTGCGGGTTGATGCGCCGGCCGCCGTTGACGAAGGCGGCGTAGGCGGCTGTCAGCCGGAAGGGCGTCGTCTCGCCGGCGCCCAGGGCCATGGCCAGCACCGGCTGCATGTTATCGACCACGCCGAACAGCTTGGCGTTGTCGACGATCTTCTTCATGCCCACGCCCTGGGCCAGGCGAACGGTCATGGTGTTGAGCGACAGCTCCAGCCCACGCCGCAGCGGCTGCGAGCCCAGGAAGTCCTTGTGGTAGTTCTCCGGCGTCCAGACCTCGCCCTCCTTGGCGCCGGGCAGGGAGATCGGCCCGTCCACCACCTCGCTGGCCGGGGTGTAGCCGTTCTCCAGCGCCGTGGCGTAGACGAAGGGTTTGAACGAGGAGCCGGGCTGCCGCATGGCCTGAGTGGCGCGGTTGAATTTGGATAGCGAGAAGCTGTAGCCGCCGACCATGGCCAGGGTCCGGCCGGTGCGCGGCTCGATGGCCACCAGGGCGCCGTTGACGATCGGAACCTGGCGCAGGTTGTAGCGGCCGCCCGCGGACGGCTCGACGAAGATCAGGTCGCCCTCATGCAACCCCTTGCCGCTGGCCTTGCCCCAGGCCGCGTCGGCGCCTTCGAGCGAACCGGCGCCCGACCCATCGGCCAACTTCACGCGCACATCGCCGCCAGCTGCCGTGACCATGGCGGCGCGCCACGCCCGGCGCTCGGCCGGCGGTGACTGCGCCAGGGCGGCCTTCTGCCAATCCTTGCTCGGATCGGTATGGCCCCAGGCGCCGCGCCAGCCGTGGCGGTGGTCGTAATTCTCCAGCCCGTGCATGAGCGCCACCCGCGCCGCCGTCTGCAGCTTTGGATCAAGCGTCGTACGCATGTAGTAGCCGCCCTCGGACAGCCGGGGCCCCAAGGTGATCAGCGCCCGCTCGCGCACCTCTTCGACGAAGTAGTCGGCGTCGCGATACTTGGCCCGGGCCGGCGCCAGCTGGACCTTCAGGTCCTCCTTCATCGCCGCATCGGCGGCTTCCTTGGTCGCATAGTGGTAGGTGACCATCTGGCCCAGGATCCAGTTCCGCCGGGCGATGGCGGCGGCCTTGTTTTTCACCGGCTGATAGTTGTCCGGCCCCTTGGGAAGGGCGGCCAGGTAAGCGCATTCGGCCAGATCCAGATCGGCCAGCGGCTTGCCGAAATAGTTGTAGGCCGCCGCGCCGACGCCATAGGACCGGTAGCCCAGCCAGATCTCGTTCAGATAGAGTTCGAGGATGTGCTCCTTGGTCAGCGTCTTATCCAGACGATTGGCCAGGATCGCTTCCTTCAGCTTGCGGCCCATGGTGGCTTCGTTGGTCAGGAGGACGTTCTTAGCCACCTGCTGGGTGATGGTCGAACCGCCCTCCAACCGCCGCCCGCGCATGGCGTTCAGCACGTCCTTGCCCATGGCCCGGGCCAGGCCCGCCGGATCCAGTCCGCCGTGATGGAAGAAGTCGTGGTCCTCGGCGGCCAGGAAAGCGCCCCAGACCTGAGGGGGAATCTGATCGTAGGGGACGAAGATGCGCCGCTCGCGGCTGAACTCGCCGATCAGGGTGCCGTCCCAGGCATAGACCCGCGTGGCGGTCGGCGGGTGGTAGTCCGCCAGCTCCGAAGCGTCGGGCATGTCGTGGAACAGCCAAGCGGAATAGATGGCGAGGGCGAATCCCGCGACCGCGATCAGGCTCAACACGGCCACGCCGGCTATCGCGATCCAACGCTCGGGGGGTTTCAACGCATCGACCTCCGCGGGACGCCCTCACCCGCTCAGACAACGGTCTAGCGCGTGTCGCCCGGCTAGCAAAGCGCCTGCCTGCAACAGGCGAACCGGCTTTTCGCCAGGCCCGGAACCTTCATCAAACCGTGGCCGTTGGACGAGGCGACTCCAGCCCGGTAGACAACCCCAGACGCTTCAAGAGGACACTCCCATGCAACTCGGCATGATCGGCCTTGGCCGGATGGGCGGCAATATCGTCAAACGGCTCATGCAGGGTGGCCACGACTGCGTGGTCTATGACCGCGACCCCGAGGCGGTCGAGGCCCTGGCGAGCGCCGGCGCGACGGACGCCAAGGACCTGGCGGACCTGATCTCCAAACTGGCCAAGCCGCGCGCGGTTTGGGTGATGCTACCCGCCGGCCCGCCCACCGAACAGACCATCGCCGAGATCGTCGGCTATCTGGAGCCGGGCGACATCGTCATCGACGGCGGCAACAGCTTCTACAAGGACGACATCCGCCGCGGAAAGGCGCTCAAGGAAAAGCAGATCGCCTATGCCGACATCGGCGTCTCCGGTGGCGTGTGGGGCCTGGAGCGCGGCTACTGCATGATGATCGGGGCTGAGACCAAGACCTTCGATCACCTCGAGCCGCTGCTGAAGACCCTGGCGCCGGGGTTGGGCGACATTCCCCGCACCCCCAAGCTGACCAAGGCCAACGGCCGCGCCGAGCACGGCTACATCCACGCCGGGCCGGTAGGCTCGGGCCACTTCGTCAAGATGGTCCACAACGGCATCGAATACGGCCTGATGCAGGCCTATGCCGAGGGCTTCGACATCCTGAAGAACAAGAACTCGGACGTCCTCCCCGAAGACGAGCGGTTCGAGCTCAATCTGACCGACATCTCCGAGGTCTGGCGGCGCGGCAGCGTGGTCTCGTCCTGGCTACTCGACCTGACCGCCCAGGCCCTCGCCTCGGACGCGGAGCTTACGGAATTCACCGGCAAGGTCGATGACAGCGGCGAAGGCCGCTGGACCATCAACGCCGCCATCGAGGAAGCCGTGCCCGCCGACGTCCTCGCCGCCTCCCTGTTCGCCCGCTTCCGCTCGCGGGAGAAGAACACCTTCGGCGAAAAACTGCTGTCGGCCATGCGCCACGGCTTCGGCGGGCATATCGAGGGGGCGTTGGAGAAGAAGGGCTGATAGATCGGGGTGGACCGTACGTACGCAATCACGTACAATACGTTCATGCAAGCCACATCCTACAGCAAGCTGCGTAAGAACCTCGCCGCCACCCTCGATCAGGTGAACGCCGACCGAGAGCCAATCATCATCACGCGTGACGGCGGCAAGCCTTCGGCCGTCCTGATGTCGCTGGAGGATTTCGCCTCCTATGAGGAGACGCGGTATCTGCTGCGCAGCCCAGCCAACGCCGAGCGTCTCCTCGCGGCAGTGGCCGCCCTGGACAATGGCGAAGGCGTCGAACACCAGCTCGACGAATGAAGCTGGTCTTCTACGAGCAGGCCTGGGACGACTACCTCTACTGGCAGGCCAATGATCGAAAGCTGCTCGAACGCCTCAATGGCTTGATCAAGGAATGCAGCAGGACGCCCTTCAGCGGAACGGGCAAACCAGAACCATTGCGCGGCCCGCTTTCAGGCTGGTGGTCAAGACGGATTACCCAAGAGCATAGGCTGGTCTATCGGCCGACGGACGACGGACTGCTGATCGGCCAGTGCCGATATCACTACGGCGCGTGATCGCTACCGCGACGCCAGCCTGGTCTGCTGGCCGAAATAGTCGTCGATCGATTCGGCCACACCGCTCATCAGCCGGTCGCGCTTGGACTGGTCGTTGAGCTCGGCTTCGTCGTCGGTGTTGGTGATGAAGCCCATCTCCAGCAGCACGGCAGGCACGTCCGGGGCCAGCAGCACGACGAAGCCGGCGTCGCGGTGGTTGCGACGTTGCAGGTCCACCCGGTCGCCGATGCGGGTCAGCAGGTCTTCGGCGAAGGCGGCGGAGCGGTTGCGGGTCGCCCGCTGGGTCAGGTCGAGCAGGATCTGGTTCACCGCCCGGTCGCGGCCCGGCAGGTCCACATTGATGAACCAGTCGTTCTGGCCCATCACCCCGCGCACGACGCGGTCGGAGCCCTTGTCGGAAAGGGTATAGACGGTGGCGCCGCGCACGCTCGGGTCAGGGCCCGAATCGGAGTGCAGCGAGATGAACAGGTCGGCGTCGGCGCGGCGGGCGATCTGCACCCGGGTCTCCAGCGGCACGAAGGTGTCCGATTCGCGGGTCATCACCACGCGGTAGCGGCCGGTCCGCTCCAGCTTGGCCTTCAGCGAGCGCGCGGCGGCGAGGTTGATGTCCTTCTCGCGGCTGTCGGCGCCCTTGGCGCCGGGATCCTTGCCGCCGTGGCCGGCGTCGATGACGATCACCTTCTTCAGGTGCAGCGGCGTGACCGCGGAGGCGGCGATCAGCTGGATCGCGTGAACGGGCGTCGGCGCGACCGACATAGCCCCAGCGGACGGCGCGGCCCTGGCCCCGTCATCGGCGCTCAAATCGATCACATAGCGATAGACGTTCACCCCGTCGGAGGGCGACAGCAGGAAGCGCCGCACGACGTGGGCGTTCTTGGTCAGTTGCAGGGTGAGCTTGGCGCCGTCGGCGGTGCGGTCGAAGGCCCAGGCGTTCACCAGCCCCTGGCCGTGGCCCTCCAGGTCGCCGTTCGCCTCGATCTTAGCCAGATCGACGACGATGGTCCGCGCCGGTCCGTCGCCATCGGCGGCCCGGCCCTTGGCGGCGCGGTCCATCTCGACCACCACCCGGGTCTCGTGAGCATCGCCGCCGAATCGGACGTTGAGCACGCCCTGGTGAGTGGTCGCCGCCGGCTGGGCATGAGAGGCCGCCGCGGCGGCAAGGCAGGCCGCCAGGCTCAGCGCACCCGCCAGGCCAGCCCAGACTCCCCCGATCTTTATGACCGGCCGCGCGCGCATTCTTCGCCCCGACGTATGAATTCAATTCGCGGACAGATTATCAGCCGCCCCTCGTAGCCAAACCGTTAAGCATGAGCCAGCCCCGAAGGTCCTTGAAACGCTCAAGTCTGGCGCTTTCTTTTCCCGCGCGATTGTTGCAAACTTAGCGCGCGCATAAGACGCCCTGTCACTGGGCGGCAAGCCGCGCAAGGCCGCGACCGAATTCCTCCCTAAGGCAATTCGCCGCGCCATCCGATCCGCGCCACTCCGGCGCAGCACTCTGATCCGCGCCATTCCGACGCGACAGGACAACCTCATGGGCAGCGCCGCAAACGCTCGCACTCGGCAGATGTTCGGCATCTCTTTTCCCGATGCAGCGTCCCCGTTTGCGCGCGCCCTTCACTTCGTCCGGCCCCTGGAACGCAGTTCCCGCGCGCGCCGTGGAGATGTTTTAGATGACCAAAAGAATGTTGATCGACGCCGCCCACGCGGAAGAGACGCGTGTGGTGGTGGTGGATGGATCACGTGTTGAAGACTTCGATTTCGAAAGCGCCTCTCGCAAGCAGCTTCGCGGAAACATCTATCTCGCCAAGGTCACTCGCGTAGAGCCCAGCCTCCAGGCGGCCTTCATCGAGTACGGCGGCAATCGTCACGGCTTCCTGGCCTTCAACGAAATCCACCCGGACTACTACCAGATCCCTCTCGCCGACCGCGAGAAGATCATGGCTCAGGAGTCGGACGACGCCGACGACACGCCCTCCGCCCGCGGCGGCGATGACGATGATTCGGACGATGACGACGACGAGGGGATGAGCGACGAGACCGCTCGCCGCAATCGCCGGCTGATGCGCCACTACAAGATCCAGGAAGTGATCAAGCGCCGGCAGGTCATGCTGGTGCAGGTCGTCAAGGAAGAGCGCGGCAACAAGGGCGCGGCGCTCACCACCTACCTGTCGCTGGCGGGCCGCTACGGCGTCCTGATGCCCAATACGGCCCGTGGCGGCGGCATCAGCCGCAAGATCACCACCATCACCGACCGCAAGCGTCTGAAGAGCGCCGTCGCCAGCCTGGAAGTGCCGCAAGGCATGGGGCTGATCGTCCGCACCGCCGGCGCCAAGCGCACCAAGGCCGAGTTGAAGCGCGACTACGAATACCTGATGCGGCTTTGGGAAAACATCCGCGAGCGGACTATGCAGTCCATCGCCCCGGCGCTGATCTACGAGGAGGAAGACCTCGTCAAACGCGCCATCCGCGACATGTTCGACAAGGACCTGGAGGGGATCTGGGTCGAGGGTGACCACGGCTTCCGCGAAGCTCGCGACTTCATGCGGATGATCATGCCCTCGCAGGCCAAGAAGGTCATCCACTACCGCGATCCGACGCCGCTGTTCGTGGACGCCAAGATCGAGGACGTGCTGACGCAGATCTATTCTCCGGTCGTGCCGTTGCGGTCCGGCGGCTATCTGGTGATCAACCAGACCGAGGCCCTGGTCGCCATCGACGTCAACTCCGGCAAATCGACCCGCGAGCGCAACATTGAGGCGACCGCGCTGAAGACCAATATGGAGGCGGCCGAGGAAGCCGCCCGCCAGCTGCGTCTGCGCGACCTGGCCGGCCTGATCGTCATCGACTTCATCGACATGGACGAGGGCAAGAACAACCGCGCCGTCGAAAAGAAGCTGAAAGACAGCCTGAAGGACGACCGCGCCCGCATCCAGATGGGCAAGATCTCCGGCTTCGGCCTGATGGAGATCAGCCGCCAGCGCCGCCGCACCGGCGTGCTGGAAGGCACCACCCTGGTCTGCGAGCATTGCCAGGGAACGGGCCGCATCCGTTCGCCGGAATCTGGCGCCCTGTCGGCGCTCCGCGCGATCGAGATGGAGGCCGTGAAGGGCGGCGGCGGCGCGGTGACCTTGAGCGTCTCCCGCGCGGTCGGCCTCTACATCCTCAATGAAAAGCGCGCCTATCTGGAGCGGGTCCGCTTCGGCCACGGCCTGCATGTGACGGTGCTGATCGACGACGCCATCGCGCCGGCCGATCACCAGATCGAGCGGACCGAGAGCCGCGAGCACGATCCGACCTCGCCGGAAGCCATCGCCGCCCTGGGCTACAACGCCCCGCCGATGTCCGATGAGCCTTTGCCCGACCTGGACGACGAAGTCTTCGACGAGGACGAAGACGAAGAGATCGAAGAAGAAATCGAAGAGGAAGAATTCGAGGGCGACACTATTCCTCGCGCCGAATCTCGCGGTGACGAAGACGGCGAGAGCGAAGGTGGTGAGGGCCAAGCTCGCGGCGGACGTCGCCGGCGGCGGCGGCGTGGACGGCGCGAGGATGGCGGCGGCGAGCGCACGGAAGCGGCGGCTTCGACCCCGGCTGCGCCGGCCCCTGCCCGCACCAGCGAAGAAGACGAAGACGGGCCGGACGGCGGCGGCAAACGCCGGCGTCGCGGTCGCCGAGGCGGTCGCCGCATGCGTGAGGAAGTCCGGCGCGACGATCCCTACGCCTGGTCGCGCCCGCGCGTTCCCGAAGGGGACCCCTACGTCTGGATGGAAGCCGGCCAGCCGGCGCCTCGCGCGGAAGCGCCGCCCGTCAACACCGCCAGGCCCGAGCGAACGGCCGAACCCGTTCAGGCGCCCGCCCCTGCTCCAGCCCCGATCGCCGCCGAGAGCGGTGAAGCGGTAGAGATGTGGGTCGAACTGCCTGCCGCGGGCGAACCGAAGGCCAAGCCCGCCAGGGCCCGGCGCTCCAGGTCGAAGAAGCCCGCTCAGGCTGATGTAGCGGTTGACGCGGAGTCCGCCGTCGATACGGTCGCCGAACAGCCCGCGCCGGAATCGGTAGCCGAACCGGTCGTGGAAGCGCCGGCTGAGTTGGAATCGGTTGTCGCGGCGCCTGACCCCGGCCCGGAACCTACTCCTGAACCCGTCGCGGCCAAGCCCGCGGCGAGGTCCAGGGCTAAGCCGGTCGTCGCGCCGCCATTGGAGGCCGCCGAGATTTCGGCGCCGCCGGAAAAGCCGCGTCGGGGGTGGTGGCGCAGAGGCTAAGGCCTTAGGCTTGCCGTGATCGTCGTTAGACAGGGCGCGGGGGCGCGCAGAACACCGACGGAGCCAGTTGCATGACTGCCAACGCGCCGCCCAGCCCGCATTGCCGCCAAAGCGGCCGTCTCCTCGCCGCGGGCCTGGGGATGGTCGCGACGGTCTCCATGTTGCTCGTCCCGGTCACGCCCGCCCTCGCGCAGGACGGGCCGCAGCTGAACCTGATCCGCGACACCGAGATCGAGGCGATCCTGCACGAGGATATGGATCCGGTCTTCACGGCCGCTGGCGTCAATCCGAAGGCTGTACACCTCTATATCGTCGGCGACACCGACATGAACGCCTTCGTGGCCGGCGGGCAGAACATCTTTGTCACCACCGGCCTGATCGTCCGTACCCAGAGCCCGAACCAGCTCATCGGCGTGCTCGCCCACGAGACCGGCCACATGGCGGGCGGCCATTTGGCGCGCGACGAACAGGGCGAGAAGCAGGCGTTGGCCACCTATCTGCTGACCATGGGCCTGGGCATGCTGGCGGCCGTGGCCGGCGCCCCGGAAGCCGGCGGCGCGCTGATCTACAGCGCCGGGCAATTCGCCTATCTGACCGGCGCGGGCTTCACCCGGGTCCAGGAAGCCTCCGCGGACCAGGCGGCGATCACCTACCTCGAGAAATCCGGGCAATCCGCGCGCGGGATCATCGATTTCTTCAACAATTTCCGCTACGAAGAAGTGTTCGACAACGTCCGGCGCTTCAAGTGGTTCGACGACCACCCGCTGACCGACGACCGCATCGACGCCCTGCGCATCCGCGCCGAACACCAGCCCCATTGGAACGCCGTCGATCCCCCCGAGCGGATCGCCAAACACGCCCTCATGGTGGCCAAACTACGCGCCTTCATGAACATGCCGCAGCAGACCCTGATGGACTATCCGGAGAGCGACACCAGCTTCCCGGCCCGCTACGCCCGCGCGATCGCCTATTATCGCGACCTGCAGACCGATCGGGCGCTCAAGCTCACCGACGCGCTGATCGCCGAACAGCCGGACAACCCCTATCTCTATGAGCTCAAGGGCCAGACCCTGTTCGAAGTCGGCCGCTCGGCCGAGGCCGAGCCGGCGCACCGCAGGTCCGTCGAGCTCAATCCCGAGGCGCCGATCCTGCGCATGAACCTCGGCCAGACCCTGCTCGCCGAGGACAAGCCGGCCAAGACCGACGAAGCCGTGCTGCAGATTCGCCGCTCCCTCGACAAGGAGCCGGACAGTCCCTTCGGCTGGCTGCTGCTCGCCCAGGCCTATGACCACAAGAACCAGCCCGGCATGGCCCGGCTGGCGGCGGCGGAGGAGGAATTCGCCCTCGGCCAGGCCAATGAGGCGCGCACCTTCGGCATGCGCGCTCGCGTGCTCTTGCCCAAGAACAGCCCCGAATGGCGCCGAGCGACCGACATCGTGCTGGTCTCCAACCCGACGCCGGCGGACCTGCGCGAGCTGGCGCAGGAAGGCGCGCCGGGATCGGTCCGCCGCTAGGCCCCGTCCAATATTTCGCGGCCTCCTTTGGCCGCGCAGGAGTTTGTTGATGCGATTTTCGACCGCGATCCTCGTTGCGCTGGCCGCCGCCCTGACCCTGGCCGGCTGCGGCAAGGCCTATGACGACAAGGCTTTCGGCGACCGGGTCCACGCCTATCTGATGGCCCATCCCGAGGTGATCGAGGAGGCGGTTCAGGCCGCGCAGGCCAAGCAGCAGGAAAAGCAGCTCGCCGACGCCAAGGTCGCGATCGCCAAGAACCGCCAGCAATTGGAACATGATCCGGCCGACTATGTGGCCAATCCGAACGGCAAGGTGACGGTGACGGAATTCTACGACTATCGCTGTCCCCACTGCGTGAACATGGCGCCGACCGTGCTGTCGATCATCCACGACAACCCCAATGTCCGGTTCGTGTTCAAGGAATTCCCGATCTTCGGCGCCGCCTCCGACCGCGCCGCCGAGGGCGCCTTGCTGGTCAAGAAACGCGGCGGCGACTATCTCGGCCTCTATCACGACTTCATGGCCACCAAGGGCCTGAACGACGCCGCCATCGACCAGATTCTGCAGGCCCACGGCGTCAACGTGGCCGACCTCGCGAACCCCGCGACCCAGGTCGAGGCCCAGGCGCACCTGGCCGCCGTGAAGCAGTTGGCCATCGTCATGGGCATCGACGGAACGCCGGCCTTCATCATCGGCGACACCCTGATCCCCGGCGAAGATCCCGACGGCCTCAGGGCCGCGATCAAGCAAGCCGGCGCCTGACCCCACACCCCAAGGAGACCGATCATGATCCGCAAAGCCAAGGCCGTCTGGCGCGGCACGGGCCGCGAGGGCGATGGCGACCTGACCAGCGATTCCGGCGTGCTGTCGGAAACCCCCTACTCCTTCAAGACCCGTTTCGGCGACACCAAGGGCACAAACCCCGAGGAGCTGCTGGCCGCCGCCCACGCTGGCTGCTTCACCATGGCCCTGGCCTTCCAGCTGCAAGGCGCGGGCTATACGCCCACCGAACTCAGCACCGAAGCCGCGGTCAGCCTCGACCCCGACGGCGAAGGCTTCAAGATCACCAAGTCCGCCCTGACCCTGCGCGCGGACGTGCCGGGCCTGGACCAGGAAACCTTCAAGAAGCTGGCCGAAGCGGCGGAGAAAAACTGCCCGCTGTCGAGAGTGATCAACGCCGAGATCACGCTGGACGCCAAGCTGGTTTGATTGCTGGCAGGCCGTGCTTCGGCCGTACTAAAGTCCGCTCATCCCGGCGAATGCCGGGACCCAGATCGTAACGCCAGAACGTCGCCGGATAACCTGGAAATAGTTCAGGATGGCCTGACACAGCCGCGCCATATGATCTGGGTCCCGGCATTCGCCGGGATGAGCGGGTATTATTTGATCGCGATCAGGCGTTGGCCCGTCGCTAAATCAACCCCGCCAACGGCGAACTCGGGTCGGCGTACATCCGCTTCGGCATCCGCCCCGCGAGATAAGCTTCCCGCCCAGCGATAACCGCGTGCTTCATCGCGCGGGCCATGCGGATGGGGTCCTTGGCCTCCGCGATGGCGGTGTTCATCAGCACCGCGTCGCAACCCAACTCCATGGCGATGGTGGCGTCTGACGCCGTGCCGACGCCGGCGTCCACCAGCACCGGGACCTTGGACTGCTCGACGATCAGCCGGACATTGACCCGGTTCTGCAGGCCGAGGCCTGAGCCGATCGGGGCGGCGGCCGGCATGATGGCGGATGCCCCCGCCTCCTCCAGCTTCAGGCAATAGACCGGGTCGTCGGTGCAATAGACCATCACCTGAAAGCCCTCGGTCACCAGCAGTTTGAGCGCGCGGAGGGTCTCCTCCATGTCCGGCAGGAGATGCTTGGTGTTGCTCAGCACCTCGAGCTTGACCAGGTCCCAGCCGCCGGCCTCGCGCGCCAGGCGCAGGGTGCGGACGGCATCCTCACCCGTAAAGCACCCCGCTGTATTGGGCAGGTAGGTGAACTGATCTGGCTTCACATAATCGACCAGCATCGGCTGGCTGGGGTCGGACAGATTCACACGGCGCAAGGCGACCGTGACGATCTCGGCCCCAGCCGCCTCAGCTGCGGCGGCGTTCACCGCATAGTCCTTATACTTGCCGGTGCCGACGATCAGGCGGGACCGAAATGTGCGGCCGGCCACGGTCCAGCTGTCTTCGGTCGCAGCCAAGGTTTGGGCGTTCATCAGCCGCCTCCGATGAAATGGACGATCTCGATCCGGTCGCCGTCGGCCAGGGCGGTGGAGGCGTACAGGGAGCGCGGCACGATCTCAAGATTGCGTTCGACCGCAACCTTGCGCGCATCCAGCCCCAGCGCCGCGACCAGGGCGGCGATGTCGCCAAGGGGCCCGAAGGTCCGTTCTTCACCGTTGATCGTAAGACGCATGACCACTCGACTCGCCGCCTTGCTTGTGGCCCCGCGCCGCCGACGATACAAGACGGCGGAATCACGGCGCGACACTGCGCGGAGCTGAATGCCCCAAACTGCTTCCAAACCGATCTATGTGCTCAACGGTCCGAACCTCAATCTGCTGGGGACGCGGGAGCCGGAGATCTATGGCGCGGCGACCTTGGCCGATGTCCAGGCTCTGTGTGAGGCGCGCGCGGCGACCCACGGGCTCAAGGTGGTGTTCCGCCAGAGCAATCATGAGGGCCAATTGGTCGATTGGATTCAGGAGGCGCGCGGCGCGGCCTGCGCCGTCATCCTGAACCCGGCCGCCTATGGCCACACTTCCATCGCCCTGCTGGACGCGCTCAAAACGCTGGAAATCCCCATCGTTGAATGCCATCTGTCGAACCCAGCGGCGCGCGAGACGTTCCGACACAAGACCTATGTCAGCCTTGCGGCGACCGGTCTGGTTTCCGGTTTCGGCGCAAAAAGCTATGAACTGGCGATCGAGGCTGTCGCAGGCCTCCTCGGCCCGACCAAAGCGTAGAGCAAGGTAAACTTCCCCCAATGGCTGACGGAATCGATACGCGCCTGGTGCGCAAGCTGGCCGATATCCTGGCTGACACAGGCCTGACCGAGATCGAAGTGGAGCAGGGTGACCTGAAGATCCGCGTGGCCCGTGAGATCACCGCCGCCGCAGGCCCAGTGACCTACGCCGCCGCGCCCATCGCCGCCCCGGCGCCTGTGGCGGCAGCGCCCGCGCCGGCCGCCGCTTCCGCGCCCGCCGAGGCCGCTCCGCAGCGGGGCGAGCCTGTGAAGTCGCCCATGGTCGGCACCGTCTACATGCAGCCCCAGCCCGGCTCGCCGCCCTTCATCAAGGTCGGCGACCAGGTCTCGGCCGGCCAGACTCTGCTGATCATCGAAGCGATGAAGACCATGAACCCGATCCCGGCGGCCGCCGCCGGGACCATCCTGCAAATCCTCGTCGAAGACGGCCAACCGGTCGAATTTGGCGAAGCGCTCGTGATTATCGAGTAGCGCGATGTTCGATAAAATCCTGATCGCGAACCGGGGCGAGATCGCGCTCAGGGTTCACCGCGCCTGCAAGGAGATGGGAATCTCCACCGTCGCGGTCCACTCTGAAGCCGACGCCGGCGCCATGTGGGTCCGGCTGGCTGATGAAAGCGTCTGCATCGGTCCCGCGCCCGCTGCGAAAAGCTATCTGAACATCCCCTCGATCATCGCCGCCTGCGAGATCACCGGGGCCCAGGCCATCCACCCCGGCTACGGCTTCCTGTCCGAGAACGCCCGGTTCGCGGAGATTCTCGAGGCCCACGGCTACACCTTCATCGGACCGAAGCCCGAGCACATCCGGGTCATGGGCGACAAGATCGCCGCCAAGGCGACCGTGAAGGCCGCCGGCATCCCCGTGGTGCCCGGCTCCGACGGCGGCGTCGCCACCGAAGAAGAAGCCATGGCCGCCGCGCGCGAGATCGGCTTCCCAGTGCTGATCAAGGCGTCGGCTGGCGGCGGCGGACGCGGCATGAAGGTGGCGCTCGACGAGGAAGGCTTGGCCGAAGCCGTCTCCACCGCCCGGTCCGAAGCCCGCTCGGCCTTCGGCGACGACACCGTCTATCTCGAACGCTATCTGCAAAAGCCCCGGCATATCGAGTTGCAGGTGATCGCTGACAGCTTCGGCAATGTGGTGCACCTGGGCGAGCGCGACTGCTCCCTGCAGCGCCGCCACCAGAAGGTGCTGGAAGAAGCCCCCTCGCCTGCCCTGGACGCCGCGGCCCGCGCCAAGATCGGCAAGGTCGTGGTCGATGCGATCAAGGCCATCGGCTACCTCGGCGTCGGCACCATCGAGTTCCTGTACGAAGATGGCGAGTTCTTCTTTATCGAGATGAACACCCGCCTGCAGGTGGAGCATCCGGTCACCGAGGCGATCACCGGCATCGACTTGGTGCGCGAGCAGATCCGCATTGCCGCCGGCCTGCCACTGTCCTTCACCCAGGAGGACATCACCTTCGAAGGCCACGCCATCGAGTGCCGGATCAATGCGGAAAACCCCCGCACCTTCACGCCGTCGCCCGGCCTGGTGACCGACTTCCATGCCCCCGGCGGCCTGGGCGTGCGGCTCGATTCGGCCATCTATGCCGGCTATTCGATCCCGCCCTATTACGACAGCCTGATCGGCAAGCTGATCGTGCACGGCCGTGACCGCGCCGAATGCATCGCCCGCATGCGGCGCTGCCTGGGCGAGATGGTGGTCGGCGGCATCGAGACCACCATCCCGCTGTTCCAGGACCTGCTGGTCCAGGACGACATCCTCGCCGGCGATTACAACATCCACTGGCTGGAGCAGTGGATCAAAGCGAACAGCTGACGTGTCGGCGGGGGCTGCGGACGTCTTTACGATCGACGACCTGATCGCCTGCTATGGGCGCGGCGTCTTTCCGATGGCGGACTCGCGCGAAGACAACGAGATCTTCCTGATCGATCCGGACGAACGGGGCATCATCCCGCTCGAGAACTTCCACGTCCCCCGGCGCCTGGCCCGCACCATCCGCTCGGACCGGTTCCAGGTGCGAATCGACGCCGATTTCGAGGCCGTGCTGGACGCCTGCGCCGAGGCTCGCCCCAACCGGCCGGAGACCTGGATCAGCGGCCCGATCAAGGGCCTCTATATGGAGCTCTATAAGCGCGGCCTCGCCCACAGCGTGGAAGCCTGGGCCGACGGCCAGTTCGCCGGCGGCCTCTACGGCGTGACCCTCGGCGGCGCCTTCTTCGGCGAAAGCATGGTCTCCTTCGCCCGCGACGCCAGCAAGGTCGCGCTGGCCCACCTGGTCGCGCGGCTGACGGTGGGCAAATACAAGTTGCTCGACGCCCAGTTCATGACCGAGCATCTGACCCAGTTCGGGGGCACGATTATCAGCCGGACCCAATACCGTAAGCGTCTGGCGGCGGCGGTGACGGCGGGAGGGGAAGCCGACTTCTTCCGCCTGGAAGCCTACGCCGGCGGCAGCGCGGTCTTACAGGCGATCAGCCAGGCGTCGTAGATCGGGTGCTGCAGCAGGGCGACGCCGGGCGAGTTGGCGAACATCCAGCCCTTGAACACCTGCCGCGCGGGTGGCGCGACGCCGCCATCGGGGGCCTTGGGCTGGGAAATCACCTCCACATGGGCGATCGCGTCGATGGTGTTCTCGTCCGACGCCGTCGTCTCGCAGGCCTGGACCGTGAAGATCAGCGTCTTGTAGCGGATCGGGGTGTTGAGCGGCACTTCGAACCGCTCGGTCTCCGCCGTCACCTTGTCCAGGGCCTGGATGATGGCGACGCCGAACCGGGGCCGCTTCAGCGGAACCGGCGGCGGCTTGGGCGCGGTGGGCTTGGCGCTGGAGGCCGGAGTGTCGTCATCGTTCTGGTCGTCGGCGTCAGGCTTGCCGGCGGAAGCGTCGGACGGACCAGCGGGCTCGGTGGGCTTCAACGCCGCGGGTGTCTTGGCCGGTTTGGGCGCGGCGGGCTTAGCCGGCGACACGATCGGCTTGGGCGCTGGCGGCGGCGTAACATCGCCGTCGTCCTGCTGGGCTTCGACGATGGTGGCGGCGCAGATGACCGCCGTGGCGGCCAAGGCGGCTCTGACCCAACCGCGCATCCCTAGCCGCCCGCCGCGGAAGCCGGCGTGGCGGCGGCCGGCGCGCTGGAAGCCGGCGCTTGCGGCCGCAGCACCTGGCCGACAAGGCTGAACAGATCGACCGCGCCCTGGGTATTCTGGATTTCACCGCCGGGCTTCAGGTCGTCTGGCGCGCCGCCGGGCTCGATGGCCACATGCTGGCCGCCCAGCAGACTATCGGAGGTGATCTTGGCGGTAGAATCCGCCGGCAGCTTCACCGACGAGTCCAGATTAAGCTTGGCCACCGCGAGGAAGGTCTTGGGGTCGAGGGTGATGTCGGACACCGTGCCGACCTTTACACCCGCCACCCGGATGTCAGCGCCGGGCTCCAGCGCTCCCACCTGACCGAACTTGGCGGACACCTGATAGCCGGACGCGGCCAAGCCCTTGCCGCCCGCGCTTAGGGCATAGATGAAGAAGGCTCCGGCCGCGATCAGAACGATCGCCCCCATGCCGGTCTCCGCCAGGTCCTGTCCGCGCGCCACCTGAACCTACTCCGGACGCCAAGCCTGGTAGTCGCCCACCGCGTGCGGCCGCTCGCCGTCTCGCGAAATGGACCCCTTCGGCCGCCAGGCCTCCACCGTGCCGGACAGGTTGGGCAGGTGATCCTTCTCCCACGCCCGGCGCAGCATCGGCTCGACCGTCGGCGGTTCTTCGAAGGTGTGGTGCAGCCAGCCGTGCCACTCGGCCGGAACCTTGGAGGCCTCGGCATAGCCCGTGTAGATCACCCAGCGCCGCTTGCGCCGATCATAGCTGTCGCTGTTGTCGCGGGCTTCGTAATAGCTGTTGCCGTAGTCATCCTTGCCGATGAAGACGCCGCGCTTCCAGGCGGTGAAGCGGATGCCGACCGTCGCGCCGTTCCACCAGGTAAAAATCGTTTTGAGCACTGGCGCAGCAAGCCCCTCAAGGTCGTCGGACGCCGTCAAATCGGCCCAGGCGACTATAGGCGGCGGGCCTTGCGCCGTCCAGCGCCGGCCCCGCTTGGGTCCGCATAGCCGGACCACAAGATATTGTGGATGAGATGCTTCATCCGCCCCACATCTATTGCGAGCCTCAGCGGCGCGCCTTACGCTTCGCCTAGCGGCGGAGAGACGGCATGCGTTACGAGACGGTGTTCGCGGCGTGCGAGGAATGCGGACCGGATCTGGAGATTCGCGCCATCGAGCGCGCCAACGGGCTCGCCGATGTGCTGGCGCCGGTCCAGTGGACAAGCGCGCGGATCGAAGCCTGGCTCGACTGGACTGACGTATCGGGCCTCGCCACCGACGGCGATGAGGTCCTGAGCGGCGGTCCGGCCGCCTATGCGCAACGGCTGGCCAGCCAAGGCCTGGCGCGCGGCCTGTTTGAGTCCCCCGCCGACGCGAGTCGTTTTCGCGACGACCTGATCGCCAGCATGCTCGGCGGCATAGCCGCCCCCGCCGATCCGCCGGCGCTGGGTTCCGCTACAAGCGATGAGGTCGCTGACCTCGGCGGCTTTGAGTTGGACGCCGCCCTCGCCGCCCACCTGGGCGCCAGCCGCCGGGACTCGGCTCTGGCCGGCGCGCTCGAGACCGCGGCCGCGCGCCTGAGCGCGGTGATCGACGCCATCCGCCGCTGCGAGGGCGACACCGACGCCTGCACCGACGTCGCCCGCAACGCTGCCCTCGCCCGCGCCGCCCGCGCGGCGCGCGACGCCGGGGTCAGCGACACGCTGATCGCCCAAGCCATTGTCATGGCGCGTCGGGGCGAGAACAGCTGGAGCGCCGCGCCGGCCGCCGCCGCGCCAACACCGTTGCTGTTGCTCACCGCCGAGCGCTCGGTCGTCGAAGCCTGCGAGCCCGCCGCCGGACGGGCCGCGATAGCCGGCTGGGAAACCGGCCGAGTGGTGCTGGCCTTCGATCCCCGCGACGCCGAAGCCGCCGGCCGCGCCGAAACCGCGCCACGGGCCGCGATTGACGTCAGCCGCTTCCAATCGGCCGAGGGTTTCGACGCCGGCCGACTGGAGGCCGCCGTGCGGCTCTGGACGCTGGCGCTGGACCTTGCGAGGCCGGGGGGCGGCGAAAGCCGGCCCCTCGGCCTGACCCTGGCCGGTATCGCCGAGGTGCTGGTGATGCGCGGGTTGGCCTATGACAGCGACGCGGGCCGCGCCGCCGCCGCCGACATCGCCGCTCTGGCCGCCGCGGCCGGCCTAACCGCCTCCGTCGAACTGGCAGCCCTCGGCGCCTATCCTGATTTCGAGAACGACCGCGAAGCCAGGATCGCGGGCATCGAAGCGCGCGCGGAAACCTGCTCGGCCAGCCCGCTCGGCAAGGCCGCCGCCAAACTGTTCGCCGGTGTTCTGAAGGCGGCGAAGCGACAGGGCCTGCGCAATGCCGAGGTCACCGGCCTGTTCGCCGATCCGGAACTCAGCCTGCGCCTGGGCGGCGCGGCTCTGGGCGTCACTCCATGGAGCGGACCCGTCACCCTGATGGAGACGGCGGATGGCGAAATCCTGCGCACCCTGTCGTCGGCCGCGGTCGCAGGCCTCACCGCCCTGGCCGCCGATGTGGACGCCAGCAGCCTGGCGTTGCTCGGACGCCGCGACCTTTCCGACGCGCCGCATATCCATCCGGCGCGGCTGCGCGACCATGGCTTCACCGACCACGAGATCGACCAGGTGCAGGGCGCCCTGCCGCTGGTCTCCAACCTGCGCGAGGCCTTTGGCCTTGGCGTACTGGACGCCGGCTTCGTTCGCGACGTGCTGGGGGCGCCGGCGGAGGCTCTGGACGATCCGGCCATCGATGTGCTGGCGCTGGCGGGCTTCTCGTCCGTCGAGATCGCCGAGGCTGAGCTTTACCTGCTTGGCGCACCCGACGCCCCCAGCCGCCGACTGCCGGACGAGATCGCCGCCGTGCTGGCCGAGGCCAGCCTGATCGGCGCACCGGCGGTGATGGCGATGACGGCCGCCGCCGAGGCCTTCACCTGCGCACCGGCAGCGACACCGCTGCGGCTGGCCTGGAGCGATGACCCGAACGCCGCGACCCGCCTGCAGGCCGCCGCCGCCCGCGCCGGCTTGCGCGCTGTCCGGCTGGTCCGCGCGCCTGCGCCCGCCGACTTCGTGCTCGACCTGCCGCCAGCGAGCGAGGAGCCAGCCCGCCGCGTTCTGCAACCCGCGCCGATCATTTCCGAGCGGATCGTCGAGAAGGTGGTTGAGCGGGAGCGCTCGCGCAAACGCCTGCCCGACCGGCGCAAGGGCTATATCCAGAAGGCGGCCGTCGGCGGCCACAAGGTCTATCTGCACACCGGCGAATACGAGAACGGCGAAATCGGCGAGGTCTTCATCGACATGCACAAGGAAGGCGCCGCCTTCCGCTCGCTGATGAACAACTTCGCCATCGCCGTCTCCATCGGCCTGCAGTACGGCGTGCCACTGGAGGAATTCGTCGACGCCTTCGTCTTCACGCGGTTCGAGCCGGCGGGCCGGGTCAGCGGCAATGACTCGATCCGCTCGGCGACCTCGATCCTCGACTACATCTTCCGCGAATTGGGCGTCTCGTATCTGGACCGCGACGACCTCGCCAACGGCGACTCCGAGGAACTCAACGCCGATGGCCTCGGCGCCGGCTCGAGCGAAGGCGTCCTGGGCGCCGAGGAGGAGGATGTGCTGCCCGCCTCCCGCTTCATCTCCAAAGGCTTCTCGCGCGGCGCGGCGCCGGACAATCTTGTTTTCTTACCGACCGGCGGCAAGCGCAAAAGCCCCGCCAACGAGGCGGAAGCTGAGCAGGATGTCTGCGCCGCCTGCGGCGACCTCTCGCTCACGCGGCGGGCCGGGCGGCTGGTCTGCGAAACCTGCGGCGTCGCGCCGGAGCGGTTGGGCGGCTAGGCGGATAGGCTTTCAAAACAGAAGAAATTCACCACGGAGCACACGGAGGGCACAGAGAAGAAGGTTTCGGCGCCAAGGCGGGCGTAGCCCGCGCGCCAAATCGGTGAAGTCAGCTTTTTGGGTGGCGCTACGCGCCTCTTAGCGTCCTTGCGTTTGAACTACGAAACACCGGCCCCCTCTGTGCCCTCCGTGTGCTCCGTGGTGAATCTAGCTGCGCTCTCAACGTTTCGGCCATATCCGGCACGGTATGATTATCGCGACGCTCGCTAGCCGGAAACGACCCTTATGAAGCCCGCTCTAATCGCCCTCGCCGCCGCGCTCGCTTTCGCCGCCCCGGCAATGGCTCAGAACGCGACCCAGATCGCCAAGGTGAAGGCCGGCGGCGGCTGCGCTCACTGCAACCTGTTTCAGGCCGATTTCGGCAACCGGGTGCTGAAGAGCCGCAACATGGCCGGCTCGCGCCTGCGCCAGTCCGACATGAGCCTGTCGGTGCTAACCCGCTCTGACATGTCCCATGCCGACCTGCGCGACGTGAACGGCTATGGCGCCCTGTTCGGCGGGGTGAACTTCGCGGGCGCCGACATGACCAACTCGACCTTCGTCGGCGCCTATCTGGAGGGCGCGAATTTCCGCGGCGCCAAGCTCGGCGGGGCCAACTTCTCCGGTTCGGAGATGGACAAGGCCTTGGGCCTTACCCAGGCTCAGCTCAACGGCGCCTGCGGCGACGAGAAGACCACCCTGCCCCACGGCCTTCGTATTCCCGCCTGCAAGTAGGACGATAGATCGCAACAAATCGCTGTGGCCCCACGGCGTTTCAGGCTGTAACACGCGCGACATGGCCCTAAGTCCTCGCCTCAAGAAGATCCGAAAATCCATCGCCAAATGGGGCGACCGTCGCCGCGACGCCGTCGAAGCCTGGGTGATGAAGAAGTCCCTGGTCGAGTCGACCGAGCTCATGTCGACCTCGAACTTTCCCTGGATCGCCAATCTGGAAGCCAACTGGGAAGTCATCCGCCGCGAGATGGAAGGCGTGATGCCCAACCGCGCCGGCCTGCCAGCGCTGCAGGACTTGTCGCCGCTACAGAACACCATCACCCGCGACAATGTCTGGAAGGTCTTCATCTTCGACGCCTATGGGATGAGGTCGCAGATCAACCGCAGCCGCTGCCCCGAGACGGCCAAGCTGATCGACGCTATTCCCGACCTGGAAGTCGCCTTCTTCTCGGTGCTGGAGCCCGGCGCGCACCTGACCGCCCACCGCGGCGCCTACAAGGGCCTGATCCGCGCCCACCTCGGCCTGATGGTGCCGGAGCCGAACGAAAAGGTTCGGATGAACGTCGGCAAGGAGACCATCCACTGGCATGAGGGCAAGGTCGTCCTGTTCGACGACACCTATCGCCACGAGGTCTGGAACGACACCGACGGCGTGCGGGTGGTGCTGCTGATCGACGTGCCGCGCCCGTTCCCGCCGGTGCTGGCGGCGGTCAACAAGTCCCTGCTCCGCCTGGCCCGGCTGACGCCCTTCGTCACTGACTCGACGAAGAAGTTCCGCGCCTGGGAAAAGGAATACTACGCCGCCGAAGCCCAGAAGCCGGCGGCCTAACAACCTTCCCCGCTTGTCGGGGAAGGAGGGGCCCGCGCCGAAGGCGTGGGAGGATGGGGCAAGTTTCAGGTAAAATTTATAGGGGCGGGCGCCATCCACCACTGACCCCATCCTCCCACTCGCTACGCGAGCGGGCCCCTCCTTCCCCAATAAATGGGGAAGGTTTGCCGTTGTCTCGCGCCGAAACCCGTGCACATGACTGTCCCCAAACGGCATAACTCGGGGAGGACGCCATGACCGATCTCGTGAAGGTGACAGACCAGGGTCACGTTCGGACCATCCGCCTGAACCGGCCGGAGAAGAAGAACGCCCTCTCCACCGAACTGGCCTGGGCCATCGTCGAGGCGGTCGATGACGCCGCCAAGGTGGACGATGTCTGGGTCGTGGCGCTCACCGGTACGGGTGACGCCTTCTGTGCGGGCCTGGATCTGTCCGGCTCGGCCCACGTCTCGCCCCATTCACCCCAGACCGCACAGCTCGACGACATCAGCTGGGTCGGCAACTTCCTGCTGTCGGTCCGCAAGCGCTGCGACAAGCCGGTGGTGGGCGGTATCAATGGCGTCGCGGTCGGCGCCGGCCTGGGTTTGGCCATGGCCACCGACGTGCGGCTGGTCGCAAAGAGCGCGCGGCTGATGGCCGGCTACACGCGGATCGGCGGCTCGCCGGACGCGGGGCTGACCATCACCCTGCCGCAGATGATGGGCTACGAGCGCGCCATGCGCTTCATGATGGAGAACCGCACCGCCAACGGCGACGACGCGGTGGCCTGGGGCATGGCCGGCGAGGTCGTCGATGACGACAGGTTCGAGGCGCGGCTGGCGGAATATTGCCAGAGCCTGTGCGACTGGTCGCCGATCACGCTTCGGCTGCTCAAGCGCGGCATGGTCAAGTCGATGGAGAGCACCGACATGGAGGCGCAGCTCCGCTACGAGGTCTCCAACATCCGCATGGCGTTCGGGAGCGAAGACGGCAAGGAGGCGCGCAAGGCCTTCTTCGAGAAGCGCAAACCGGTGTTCAGCGGCCGATAGGCGACGTTCAAGTCTTCGGCGATCAGGGTCATTTTTCCAATTCGCCTCAAGGTGTTGGAACAGACCTCGCTCAAGTCAGTTTCGCGTGTGGGCATTCACCACACCAAGGAAGCGGACCATGGCTGGAGCAAAGATCAAAGACGTTGGGGCTGACGTGGCTGACGCCGCGCAGGACCTCCATGACGCCGTGAGCACGGAAGCCAGGGACAATGTGCGGCAGTTCCAGGCCAGCGCTCAGAACCTGCGCGATGCGGTCAACGACGCCATCGGCAAGGCTGCCGACAGCGTCGCCGCCGCGGCCGTGCGCATCGGCGATCAGGCGAAGGACGCCTACGGAACCACCACCGACCGGGTTCAGCACGCGGCCGACATCGTCGATCCGCTGGTCAAGGAAAAGCCCTATGCGGCGGTCGCCCTGGCGGGCATCGCGGGCGTTATCCTCGGTCTGCTGATGAGTTCGCGCGGACCGAAGGTGATCTACGTCAAGCCGCGGCAAGATTAGTCCGCTTTGGGTAGGCCAAGTCCAGCCGACGCTGCATCATACGGATTGAGCCCGCCCTACCTTTCAGCTTTCGAGGTCATTTGAAGTCGTTCCGGCGTCCCGTGATCAGACCTTGATCGGCGGCACGATTCGGATGTGCAGGTCCTTGAGCTGCTTGTCGAACACCTCTGACGGGGCGTTCATCATCAGGTCCTGAGCCTGCTGGTTCAAGGGGAAGGCGATCACCTCGCGGATGTTGGTGGCGCCGGCCAGCAGCATGACGATGCGGTCGATGCCCGGCGCCATGCCGCCGTGCGGCGGGGCGCCGTGGCGGAAGGCATTCAGCATGCCGCCAAATTGCCGCTCCACTTCCTCGGCCGGATAGCCGGCGAGTTCGAACGCCCGCACCATGATGTCCGGCCGGTGGTTCCGCACCGCCCCCGAGCACAGCTCCACGCCGTTGACGACGATGTCGTACTGGTAGGCCAGGATATCCAGCGGGTTCATGGTGTTCAGGGCTTCCAGCTCACCCTGCGGCATCGAGAAGGGGTTGTGGCTGAAGTCCACCTTGCCCTCGTCGTTGAGCTCGAACATCGGGAAGTCGACGATCCAGCAGAAGTCGAACCGGCCCTCGGCCACCAGATCAAGCTCGGTCCCCACCCGCGTGCGGGCAAGGCCGGAGAACTTGTAGAAGGCGTCCGGATCGCCGGCGACGAAGAAGGCGGCGTCGCCGACCTTCAGGTCCAGCTGCGCGCGGATGGCGTCGGCCTTTTCGGCGCCGATGTTCTTGGCAATGGGGCCAGCGCCGCCCTCCTCGCCTTCACGCCAGAAAATGTAGCCCAGGCCGGGCTGGCCCTCGCTCTGCGCCCAGCTGTTCATGCGGTCGCAGAAGGCTCGTGAGCCGCCGCCCGGCGCCGGGATGGCCCAGATGGCGTTCTTCGCATCGCCCAGGATGCGGGCGAACAGGCCAAAACCGCCGTCGCGGAAATGCTCGGACACATCCTGCATGATCAGCGGATTGCGCAGGTCCGGCTTGTCGGTGCCGTACTTCTTGATGGCGTCACGATAGGCGATGCGCGGGAAGGGATAGGGCGTCACCGCCCGCCCGTCGGCAAATTCCTCGAACACCCCATGCAGCACCGGCTCCATGGTGGTGAAGACGTCTTCCTGGGTGACGAAGCTCATCTCCAGATCGAGCTGGTAGAACTCCCCCGGCGAGCGGTCCGCGCGGGCGTCCTCGTCGCGGAAACAGGGCGCGATCTGGAAGTAGCGGTCGAAGCCGGCGACCATGAGCAGTTGCTTGAACTGCTGCGGCGCCTGAGGGAGCGCATAGAACTTACCCGGATGCACCCGGCTCGGCACCAGATAGTCCCGCGCGCCTTCCGGCGACGAGGCGGTCAGGATCGGCGTCTGGAACTCGGTGAAGCCCGCGCCGACCATGCGGCGGCGGATCGAGTCGATCACCCTGGACCGCAGCACGATGTTCTTGTGCAGGGTGTCGCGGCGCAGGTCGAGGTAGCGGTAGCGGAGGCGAATGTCCTCAGGATAGTCCGGCTCGCCGAACACCGGCAGCGGCAGCTCGGCCGCCTCGGACAGGACCTCAAGCCCCTTAACCCGAACCTCGACCTCGCCGGTGGGCAGGTTGGGGTTGCGGGCCTCGGCGTCGCGGGCCACGACCTCGCCGTCGATGCGGATCACGCTCTCGGCGCGCAGGCGCTCGACGGCGGCGAAGCCAGGGGTTTCCGGGCTCAGCACCAGCTGCGTCAGACCATGGTGGTCGCGCAGGTCGATGAACATCAGGCCACCATGGTCGCGCTTGCGGTGAATCCACCCCGACAGCCGCACAGTATTGCCCGCATCCCCCAGCCGGAGGTCGCCGCAGGTGTGGGTGCGATAGGCGTGCATGGGGGTCAACGTCGCTGGCAAATCATGGGTTTACGGGAAGGCGCGGAAGGGCGCATGGCAGTGCCACATTGTCAAGAATTTGGACGCCGTGGGGAGCCTTAAAACCATGACCTATAACCTCCTTTCGGACCTGCGCGTGGTCGAAGCCGCCTCCTTCATCGCCGCGCCGACCTGTGGGCTGCACCTGATGCAGATGGGCGCCGAGGTGATCCGGATCGACCAGATCGGCGGCGGGCCGGACTTCAATCGCTGGCCCAAGGCGGACAATGGCGTCAGCCTCTATTGGGAGAGCCTGAACAAGGGCAAGAAGTCGGTGGCCCTCGACCTGGGCCGGCCGGAAGGCCGCGAACTGGCCCAACAGCTGGCGGCGGCGCCCGGCGAGAACGGCGGCCTGTTTGTCACCAACTATCCCGTCGGCGGCTTCCTGGCGCACGACAAGCTGGCGGCGCTGCGGCCGGACCTGATCAGCCTGCGCGTCATGGGCTGGGAAGATGGCCGCCCCGCCCTCGACTACACGGTCAACGCGGCCCTGGGCGTGCCGATGATCACCGGACCGGCGTCCCTGGGCGATCAGCCGGTCAACCACGTCCTGCCCGCCTGGGACCTGCTCACGGGGGCCTATGGCGCCTTCGCCCTGCTGGCGGCGGAGCGCCAGCGCCGGGTCACCGGCCTGGGCCAGGAAATCCGCCTGCCGCTGGCCGATGTGGCCATCATGAGCCTGGGTCACATGGGCAATATCGCCGAGGCGACCACCACCGGCTCGGACCGGCCGCGCCTGGGCAACGACGTCTATGGCGCCTTTGGTCGGGACTTCGCGGTCAAGGACGGGCGGATGATGATCGTGGCCATCAGCGGCCGGCAGTGGACGGGCTTGCTGGAAGCGCTGAACATCGTCGAGCAGGCCAAGGCCATCGAGGCTGAACTGGGCGTCTCCTTCGCCAAGGATGAGGGCCTGCGCTTCACCCACCGCGACCGCCTCTATGCCATCATCGAGCCGGCCCTGGCCGCGCGCACCCAGGGCGAGCTCGCGCCGATCTTCGACAAGCTGGGCGTCTGCTGGGGCCCCTATCGCACCCTGACCGAGGCCCTGGCCGACCCGACCATCGCGGCGGGCAATCCCCTGCTCCAGACCATTCCTCAACCCAGTGGGATGACTTACCCCTCAGCCGGACCAGCCATCGGCATGGTCGGCCAGGATCGCGGCACGCCGGGCCGCGCGTCCCGGCTGGGCGAACACACCGACGAGGTGCTGGCCACCCTGCTCGGCCTGCCCGACGGCGCCATCGGCAAGCTGCACGATCAGAAGCTGGTGGCATAGTCAGGCGTCGAGAGTTTTGGCCCGCCTCCCCTTCGACAGGCTCAGGGTGAGGACTACTGAAGCTGCCGTGGAAATCCTCATGCCAAGCCTGTCGAAGCATGGGAGGATTTCGGACCCACAGTCGCCGCCGCTGCCTTACCGCCTCGGCCTCGGCCGCACGTCGTCGAGGGCCGCGCCGCAGGCGCAGAACTGGGCGTAGGCGTCGATTTCCGGCTTCCAGCCGTTTTCGAGCAGATCCACGGCCAGTTCGTGCGCCGCCTGCAGGGCCAGCTCCTCCAGCCGGTCGAGTAGCTCCAGTCGTGCCTTCGGGTCCTGGGTGTGGGCGTAGAGGGCGCAGATGGCGTGCAGTCGCCCGCGTATGTTCGGCGTTTTCGCCGGCGCTCCGAGCAGCGGGAAGTCCATAGACTGATGGTCGTCGTTACTGGCCATCGCTCGCACCACGCTCATTGCCTGTTCCTCAACCTCAAGCCACCAGCGCCGCGTCGTGGCAGCGCAAACCGTTCACTGTCACCATCGCCTGGCCCAATTGCACGCCGAGCACGCCGCTGAGCGTATTGATCACCGTGTCCAGCGACGGCGCGGCCGTGGTCAAAACCTGCTGCACCGCCGAGGTTACGCTGAGCTGTCCCAACACGATGCCGAGCCCCAGAAGCTGGACGGACAGGGTCGTATTCGGCAGCAGCGAGGCCACCGTCGCCTGAGCGATATTGTTGGTCGCGACGGTCTTGGTCGTACCGGCCGCGATGTCCGCCTGGGTGAAGGACACCGACTGCCAGGCCCCTCCACCGCCGATATTGACGTTCGCCTGGCCGGTGACCTGCAGAATGAGGAGGTTGATCAGCGTCGCCGGCGACACGGTCACGGGGGCGGCGAAGTTGTTCAGGGTCGCGGTGTTGACCTGGCCTATGGCGATCTGGCCCACGCTGGGCTGGACCGCCAAGGTTACGGCTGGGGCGGTGGACGAGGTTGGACAGGACAGGCTGGAAAGCTTGGCCTCCGCCGAGGCGGCCTGCACATAGATCGGCAGATTGACCAGGGATACGCCGGCGGCGCTCAAGACCCCTGACCCCGGAGCGACCTGGGCATCGACGTAGAGGCGGGTCTGCGCGGTGTAGACGGTCGTCGTGCCGTCGTCGTTGACGGTCAACCAGGGTGAATTGGACGGTCGCTGACCAATGGCGAGCCAGGCGGTGGTGCTGGCGAGGCCGGGAACCGTGGCCCCCAGCGACAGCTGAACCTGATGGCCGCCCTGCGACAGTTGCAGGATGGCACTGGTGAGCTGAAGCGCGTTGACCGCGACGCCGGCGCCGGTGGCCGGGCCGGCATGATCCTGGTTCGCATAGGGGCCGAGATCCACCAGCTGCTGCAGATTGGCCGGCGTGGCCGTTCCAGCCGCGGTCGCGACCTTGGTGATCGCCTGGGCCGCCGGGTCGTTGCCGCCGGTGTTCAGCAGGGTCGATAGAACGCTCAAGGCCTGGCCAGTCGAAACGTTGCTGGATAGGACCTGGCTGTAGGAGACGCCCTGAAGGTTCAGCTTGGTCTGCAAGGCCTGGGAGTATTGCAGCAGATCGACATTGGCGCTGGCCAGGGCGTTATAGTCGTTCACCGACAGGGAAACCGAGCTGCCGGTCAGCCCGCTGAGCAGGGCGTTGGCTATCCCGCCCTGCACGCCGGCCAGCCCGGACCCCAGTGAAAAGGCCGCCGTCTGCGCCGTCGCCGCCGTGGCGGTGCGGGAGATGTTGATGGTTGAAACGCCAAGGATGGCCTGGCCGAAGAAGAGCTGGGCCGGCGCGGTCAGGGTGACCTTCACGGCATTGGGGGTGGTTCCGCCGGCGCTGAACCGCTGCGCGGCGGGCACGCTGCTGTTGGGAGCATAGGTCCCCAGCACCACGGCGGTCTGCACCGTTCCATTCCAGTTGTTGCCATTCGCCGTGGCCGACGCCGCGGCCGAGGCGTTAGTCAGATCGTTGGCGGCGCCCAGAGCCGCGAGGTCCGCCATTCCCTGCAACTGGCGCGTTTGCAGGAAGATGGAGCCGAGATCGATCGCCAGGGCCGAAAAGGCGACCAGCACCGAACCCGAGACGGCCGCGATGATCGCGACCCCGCCGCGCCGTTCGCGCCAGAATGACCGCCCGGCCCGCATCAGTAACCGGCGAGCTTGATCGTCGCCGACCGCGTGATGATGCTGGACGGCATGGGGACGAGACTGCCAAGGGCGAAGAACGGCGTCTGAGACGCGTTGTAGGCCAGGCTCACGGTCATCGCGTTGGTGCTGGTGGATACGGTTGTGACCAGACCGGTCGAGGTCAGGAAGGCGTAGTCGGCCACCTCGGCGCTGATGGTGGATTGGGCGAGAGACTGGCGTTCGGTCGCGCTCAGGCCGGCGACCGCCGCCCGCGCGCCGTCGTTGGCCAACTGCTGCACGGAATGGGCGAGCCAGAAGTAGCCGCCGTAGGACATGATGCCGAGCAGCATGACGACGATCAACGGGCCGACGAAGGCGAACTCCACCGCCGCCGCTCCGGAGATGTCCTTCGCCAGTTTATTGCTCGCACGGCAGCCAATATTCAGCACCGCACGGTCCCCAAATCGGGTACCCATGTTTTCGCCTCCTCGACAAGGCGAACGATAGACTCGAATACTGAATCCACTTTTAATAGAGTCGTCCATTCGACTCCACGACAATATGTCGCAGTCGAATATCATCGCTATAATATTGAAACACGGCCAGTTGTCTCGATGTAACAACTGATATTTCTATCGAATACTTCCTGGATGTAGTGAAATATAGCGGAGGCTTGGCCGCGCTCCGGCCAGCACAGCCAAGCTTATCGCCAGGTCAGCATCGACGAACTGGGCTGCAAGCACCTATAGGATGCATGATAGATCACAAAATATCACCCATAGTTGTTTGAAGGCGACCTCGCCAAGCGTTCGCCGAACAAACTACATCCAATGGCCACAGTATCGCGTCGCGCGAAAATAGGTATGCCGCAACCGCCGAAAATTTGCGCCGTCAACCCAACCGTTTGGCGGTCAGGAAGCCCGCGCTGGCGGCGATCGCGCTTACCACCGCGCCCCAGGCCATGTCGGCGACGGTGAGCCGCACGGTGAAGCCGCGCAGAACGGCGAGGCTGGTGAGGTCGTAGGTCCCATAGGCGATAAGGCCGAACAAGGCCGCGCGCATCGCCGCGCCGCGCACGCCGCCGCGATCGAGACCCGGCGCGATGGCGAAGACAACGAGCCCGACCATGAACAGCAGGTAGAAGGCGACCACGGCGACCATATTGGGCCTGGCCGCCATCAAGGGGCCAATGTCAGGCGCGTAGAGCAGCGGCGTCGTGATTGTCAGCCAGCAGAAGTCCAGCCCGCAGAAGACGACCAGAGCGACGATATAGGCGATGACGAGACGTTGCATGCATGGCTCCTTGCCGTGCGTCTACGCCCCGCGCTCGCCAGTGGATGAGTGGGCGGCCTATTCCGCCGCCATCGCCAGGGCCGAGCCGCTGGTCAGCGCGGTCTTCGCCGCCAGGGCGCCCTTGGCGGCCTCGTACTCAGCAGATAGGCGGGAGACCAGTTCGCCGGCCGTCGGCACTTCCTTGACCGCGCCGATGCCCTGCCCGCAGCCCCAGATGTCCTTCCAGGCCTTGGCCTTGGTATTGCCGCCCGAGCCGAAATTCATCTTCGAAACGTCGCCTTCAGCGAGATTGGCAGGGTCGAGCCCAGCTCGAATGATTGACGGTTTCAGGTAGTTGCCGTGCACGCCCGTGAACAGGCTCGAATAGACGATGTCGTCGGCGGCGCTGTCGACGATCATCTGCTTGTAGCCCGGATCGGCGTTGGCCTCCTGGGTGGCGATGAAGGCCGAGCCGATATAGGCGAGGTCCGCGCCCATGGCCTGGGCGGCCAGAACGGCCGCGCCATTGGCGATGGCGCCCGACAGGGCGATGGGGCCGTCGAACCAGGCCCGCAACTCCTGGATCAGGGCGAAGGGCGACAGGGCGCCGGCGTGGCCGCCCGCGCCGGCCGCGACCGGGATCAGGCCGTCGGCGCCCTTCTCGATGGCCTTGCGGGCGAAGCGGTCGGTGATGATGTCGTGCATGACGACGCCGCCGTAGGAATGGACCGCCTGGTTCACATCCTCGCGGGCGCCGAGCGAGGTGATGACGATGGGCGCCTTGTGTTTGACGCACAGCTCCACATCCTGCTCGAGCCGGTCGTTGGACTTGTGGACGATCTGGTTGACGGCGAAGGGGGCGGACGGCGTCTCCGGGTGATCCCGGTCCCACTCGGCCAGCTCCTCGCGGATGCGATGCAGCCATTCGTCCAGCAGCGAGATCGGCCTGGCGTTCAACGAAGGAAATGAGCCGACAATGCCAGCCTTGCACTGGGCGATGACCAAGTCTGGCCCGGAGATGATGAACAGCGGCGAGGCGATCACCGGAAGACGCAGGCGGTCACGCAGGACGGGCGGCAAGGCCATGAAACGATCCCCTCAAATGGTCGAGCCGACTTGGCGGCTAGGAATGAGGTGGATTTACGAAGTAAATTCTAGGTCTGCAAGAGGCTGTTGAGGCGCCTGTGAACGCCCTCTCCTTCGACAAGCTCAGGATGGAGACCTTTGCACGAAGGTATGTGAGGGCGGGAAGACCAAGGGCGTGCGTTTTGTTTGGGTGATTGAGTGTTTGGTCTGTGGCTTTGATCGGGGATTTGGTCAGGCTTGGAGCCGGGCGTTCCAGCGGCGCAGGTTGTAGGCGAAGGCGGCGAGATTGAGGACGGTGCGGTTGCGGTCTTGGCTGAAGGTGGTGAAGCGGGCGAGGCGGTAACTTCGCTTAAGGG
>FTKM01680081.1_pt1 | contig 36685 bp, 33 predicted proteins | sample 1658051 | NCBI WGS metagenome assembly FTKM01 (sample SAMEA3914794, study PRJEB12502) | metagenome | biome: forest; material: soil | place: Canada | collected 2011-07-05 | depth 0.1 m | reverse complement strand
AGACGCTCGGAAATTCTCACAGTATGATGACGTTCTTATGACATTCGAATTGTCATAAATTCTACGCTTTATTGGCGTTGTGTCGTATAAATGACGCAGTGCCTATGGGACCATAACGCACGTCATAACCGCTAAGGTGACATCGTGAGGTCCGGGACGCTTAAAATGGCGACGTTAAACAGCGGGGTCAGGAGCAATCTGGCCACGTTCGCACGGATGGAGTCCGCTCACACGATGGTCAACACGCCTCAACTTCTCGCCGCAGTCGATCTCGGCTCCAACAGCTTCCGGCTAATCGTGGGCCGGGTCGAGGAGACCGACGCAGGCAGCCAGATCTACCAGGTCGATGCGCTGCGTGAGTCCGTGCGCCTCGCCGCCGGGCTGTCGAGCGACAAGATGCTCGATCGCGCGTCGCAAGTGCGCGGTTGGGATGCGCTCAAGCGCTTTGGCGAACGGTTGCGCGATTTCCATCCCGACCATGTGCGCGCAGTGGCCACCAATACGTTGCGCATCGCCAAGAACGCAGGCGAATTTCTTGGCGAGGCGCAGGCCGCGCTCGGTTTTCCGATTGAAGTGATTGCCGGTCGCGAAGAAGCACGTCTGATTTATGCCGGTGCTGCACACTCAGTGCCCGCGAGCCCGGGCAAGCGGCTTGTCGTCGACATTGGCGGCGGCTCGACCGAATTCATCATTGGCTCGCACTACACGCCGATCAAGATGGAGAGCTTGTATATCGGTTGCGTGAGCCATAGCCGGGCCTTCTTCCCGGCCGGCAATGTCGACGAATACACGATGCGCCAGGCCGAGCTGGCCGCAAGCCGCGAAATCCAGATCATCTCGCACGAGTACAAGAAAACCGGTTGGGATCAGGCCATCGGCTCATCGGGCACGGCGCGTGCACTTGCCGAACTGGTGGAAGCGAATAGCTTCAACGACGCGGGCGTGACACACGGCATTTCGCGCGGTGGGCTTGAACGCCTCAAGCGTGCCTTGATCAAGGCGGAGAACGTCAACCGGCTGAAACTGGTCGCGCTTAAAGCTGACCGTATTCCGGTGCTGGCAGGCGGCCTGTCGATCATGCTGGCGGTCTTTGAAGAGCTGGGCGTCGATTACGTCGACACCACCGACGGCGCGTTGCGTTTAGGCGTGCTGTATGACCTGCTGGGACGTTCGCAGCACGAAGACATGCGCACGGTCACGGCGGAGGGCTTCATGCGCCGCTATGGCGTGGATCGTCCGCAGGCGACGCGGATCGGCGAGCTGGCGGTCAGCTTCTACGACCAGTTTGAAGAGGCCGATCCCGAGCGTCGAGCGGAAAATCGCATGTTCCTGAGCTGGGCGGCGTCGCTGCATGAGATTGGTTTGTCCATCTCGCACAGCGCGTATCACAAGCATTCAGCGTACATTGCCAGCAACGCTGACATGCCGGGTTTTTCGCGCACCGATCAGGCGCGGCTTGCTGCGCTCGTGCTGGGGCATGCAGGCAAGCTTGGCAAACTGTCGCAAACACGTGAGGTGGAGTGGCCGCTGCTGTTCTGTCTGCGGCTTGCGGCGCTGCTGTGTCGTCGCCGTGCCGATGTCGGCCTGCCGGATATTTTCGTCGCACGGGTGAACAACGGGTACGAAGTGCGTCTGCCCAATGAGTGGGTGGCGAAAAACCCGCTGACTGACTACAGCCTGATTCAGGAAGCCGCGGAGTGGGAGAAGGTCGGCATCCCGTATCGGGTGGTTTATACGGACGACTGACGAAATATTCACACGCTTGGCGCTATGCGTGAATCACGCCAGACGCTAAAAACACACAGCCCGGCAGAGTCTCTCTGCCGGGCTGTGTCGTTTTAGCTGACGTCTCGCGTCTCGCCCGATTCAGACCGGCGATGCGTCGCCAAGGAAGTGGCGTGCGTAGCGCGCATTGATTTCCGACAGACGCAGCAGCGTGAGGAAATCGGCCGTATTGAAGTCAGGATCCCAGGCGGGCGCACCGCAGATTTTTGCGCCGAGCCGCAGATAACCTTTGATGAGCGGCGGCGGCGTGACTGCTGCGCCCGTTTGTAGTTCGTCGACGGGCAGCGGCGTATGCGGAAAGGCCCGGTACTCCTGTGCGGTCATTGCGTTCTCGCGCAATCCGCAATACAGGTTCGCCGCGTAATGGCCGCCATCGGCCATCGCCACGCTTGCGCAGCCGAGCATCGTCTCATACCCGTTGTGCTGCATATACGACGCAAGTCCGCCCCACAACGACATGATCACTGCGCCGCTGCGATAGTCCGGATGCACGCACGAGCGACCTACCTCCACCATCTTCGGGCGCAGATGCGTGAGACGGGAGACGTCGAACTCGCTTTCCGCATACAGACGGCCAACGCGCGCCGCCTGATGCGGCGGCAACGCGCGATACGTGCCCACCACTTTCAGCGTGTCCAGGTCGCGCACCAGCAGATGATCGCAGTACATATCGAATGCATCGACGTCGAGGCCCGCGGGGCCGCTCAGGCGTGCACCCATCTCGTCGGCGAAGACGCGATAGCGCAGGCGCTGCGCTTCGCGAAGCTCTTCGTCGCTACGTGCCCAGGTCACTTGCAACCGATGCTGTTCAGTGACGGTTTCAGCGGCGCGCGGCAGACTGCGGCGGGAATCCAGACTGGCAGCGAGCGAAGGGGAGGACGTCGGCAGATCTTGCATTGTGGCGTTCCTGGTGGAAAAGATGGAGGGTCTTTTTTCCGCCAATGTAGTAACGCCTGGTGACGCTCGCATGGCAGCGCGATGACCGTTAGATGACGGTCCGTAAGCCATTGCGATGCAGCTCCGTCAGGGCGACGCAGCCCGAACGCAAATTGTGAACGGCCAGCGCTGACGTAGAGCGGTTGGCCCGCGATGCGGGCCGGTGTGCGCCGGTGTGCGCCTGTGAGTCAAGCGAGCGCGGATCCGGTGCGCAGGCCTTGCGCGGTGTGAGCGATTTACAACAGATCAGGACTGATGGCCGCGCGCAGCACCACCTGTTCATCACCCTCGCGCTCGCGATTGGCCAGCCACCAGAGGCCCGCTTTCTTCAGCGGCCAGCTTGCATCGGCGTTGGCGAGCAGGTGGGCGGCTACCTGACCGAGCGTGGGCTGATGGCCGACGATCACCACGGTCCGTGCGATGCCTTCGGGCCATCCGGCCGCGCTGAGCACCTGGGCGACACTGCCGCCGGGTGCCAGTTCACGGACCACCTGGTATTGGTCAGTCAGGCTCTCGACGGTCTGGATGGTGCGTATCGCGGGGCTCGCGAGGATCACGGCATCGTCGTCGAGGCGGCTGCGCAGCCATTTCGCGACGCCTTGCGCCTGTTTGCGGCCTCGGGTAGTGAGCTGACGGGCCAGATCGGTAGGGGCGATGTCTTCGGCTTCGGCATGGCGCCACAGGATCAGATTCATGCGTGTCTCCAGGTTTTCCTGGCGGCGTCCAACAATCGGCGTCGCTGGTTTGTTCCACTGTCGCACGCGAAGGGCGTGGCAGCAAGGCAGCCCCACCCTTCAGCTTGCAGCAGTCGCCGGGCCGGATTGTCTTGATTCTGGAAACAGTCTTTTTGCTTGCTAGGTATTTACCCTAATGAAGAAGAAGCGTACAGTTCGGCCCATTAGTCGCAAACCCAGGTGTTTGTGACGCCGGAAAAAACAAACTTGTGAGGTCGTTATGATGAAGTCGTTGCTCGAAGCTGTTGCCATCGCCGCTCTTATCTCTGCACCGCTCGCCGCAGTTGCTCAATCCGAGCAACCGCTGACCCGCGCGCAAGTTCGCGCCGACCTGGTTCAGGTTGAAAAGGCTGGCTACAACCCGAACGACTGGATGCACTACCCGGAAAACATCCAGGCCGCTGAATCGCGCATCGCGGCTCAAAAGCAGGCCGGCGCTACCGGCTATGGTTCGGGCAGCAACGGCTCGTCGCAAGCTGGCAACTAATCCGTCAACGGGGTTAACCGTTGCGTGAACGACGCGGGCTGTTTGTAAAGCGCCGCTGGTGGTTACTGCATCACCTGATGAGAGGCTGCGATGGACGGGACGGCGTTGGGCACGGCATTCGGATTGACGGTCCTCGTGATCGCCGCGGTGTTTGCGATCGGGCATTACCGACGCGAACGCGCGCGCAACCGGGTCATTGGCGATATGCAACAACGCCGTCTTTATGATCTCAACGGGCCGAAGCACTGACCGCGGCCCGATGGTGGGCAACGCGGGTCAAACGTGATTCCCGCGAAGGCGCACGCACTTGGCGGCGCGGTTAGGGATGACACTGCCTGCACCTACTGCGCTCAATGCCCAATGCGCAGTAACATAGACGCACAGCGAACTGAACGTTAGCGACGCTTCCGCTTCGGTTCGTTAACACGCCTGTGTCGAGGTGCGCTATGTCCTTGAATCGATGCTTGCAACTATTGGCGGGACTCGGGTTTTGCTGTGTCCTCGCCGCTTGCGCTAATGTCCCCAGCCCGGCTGCGTCACAAGCGGATCAGACCGCCGCTGTTAAGCCTTCTGGCGCCTGTCAGGGTCCCGATGGTCTGGTGGCAGATGGCAGCGTTGTGGCGAAGTGCATGTTGCCTGCCCAAGGTGTGACCGGATGTCCGCAGTACTATTGTCAACGATGCAGCAACGGTCACCTGAGCGGGGAATACAGCTGCGGGTTGAGATGAGCGGCACTGTCTGCGACTCATCCTGTTCTCTAAGTCGCCCGGGGCGCGTTCATGCGCCTTATAGCGGAGACTTGCCTGTCGCATCAAAATAAACGTCTGTCGCTACAATCGTCTGATTGAATTTCAGCGGGAGTGACTGGATGTCCAGCAAATCGACTTTTGTCCGCCTCTCAGCCGCAGACCCCATACAGGCATTTCCACAACCACTGCTTCGCCATTCACTACGGTACGTGATGACGTATCGGCTAGCGCGGGTGGCGGCGCTGATCCTGCCGCTGTATTGCGCCGGCGCCCTGGCGGGTGATATTGCACGTGATACACCGGCCGCATCAATGGCGCTGGCTCAAGGTTTGTATGCGACGCCGGGGCAATCCGCAGCGGTCTCGCCCGTGGTGACGCCGGCCATCACGTCGTCGCCGCTTCCATCTCAAGTGGTCCCGTCGCCGCCACCTGAACCCTCTGCGCGGCCGCAGGTTTCCAACACCACCGCTTCAACTGCCGTCGCACCAGTGCCTCCAGCAGCACATGAGACAAACGAGACAAACTGGACCAACTATGTTGGGGCCGTCGCAGGCATCGTTGGCGCGATCGCAGGTATCGCTGGCGCCATCATGGGATACCTCGGACTTCGTCGGGCTAATCGGATAAAGGCGCTGGATGAGATGTAAGTCGGTCAATTCGCAGTGCGGCGGCATGTCTCGTGGAGTGGACAAGTCGAGCAACTACACGCTCGCCGAGGAATGCAGCGCGGTCTTCATGGCGTGTAACTCGACATGGACCGCGCGGTGTCGTGTGGGCTGATCATCAACGAACTGGTGTCGAACGCGTTGAAACATGCATTTCCCGATGGCCGCAGCGGCTGCTTGCGGGTCGAGCGTCTCTAAGGCCTCGATTAAAACGCCCCATTGTCGGATTTTCAGGAATAGTGATTTCGTGAATTAGGTATTTACCCTAACTCATCATCTCCTTAGACTCTCGGTACCTGCTGCAAACGAAGTTGCTTGCAGCGCTGTTCAAAACAATCTTCGGAGGAAGTAATCATGAAATCGCTCATCAAGGCTATCGCTCTTGCTGTTGTTCTCGCCGCTCCCGTTGCTTCGTTCGCGCAAGCGAATCAGCCCGTCACTCGCGCGCAAGTGAAGGCCGAACTGGTTCAACTGGAGAAAGCCGGCTACAACCCGGGCCGCAGCGGCCGGGACCCGTACTATCCCGCCGACCTCCAGGCCGCAGAAGCACGCGTTGCTGCTGAGAACGGCTCAACGAATGGCGTCGGTGGTGTGGTTGGCGGGTCGTCGGAATCGGGCGCCGGCGTAGTGTCTGGGGCTACTCACCCAGGTTCGGTTTACTTTGGTCACTAACCAGTCAGATCGGCGAGAGGCTGGAGAATTACCCGTTCGCTGAGGCGGTTGATCGAGGGCTCTGAATGCGCCCGCGAACCCGTGTTGTTGTGTTGGCCCGTTACCGCTGCGAAGTGCGGTAACGGGCCAATTTGCTATTGGGTTCGAGGCATACGCGACATGTTGACGTCTATGGCTCAAATGCCCGGTCTCATAGTTTGCACTGCCAGGCATCGTCCGAAATATTCCAGGCTCACTGAATGATCGCTTGGCAATCGATCTCGCCAGAACACGTCATGGAAAGTAGCAAATGTGGATATTGAAGCGCACAGCCCTCGCAGGCGGGAACGCAACAAACGTATCGACGTGAATGTTCCAGACGGAGATCAACCGGTAAATCAGACGTAGTTTGGGCGATGCTGCGGCGGCCGGTGATGGTGGTGACGCGGCGGCGGCACCTGACGGCAACGGCGCACGAGATGGCCGCGATACCAGACCCGCTTGCATACGACACGCGGATGGGCCTCGGCGGTAACCGGTGCGAATGTGGCTGCGAAGCTCGCGACGAGGACAAGCGATATGAACGTGCGCATAGATCGATTCCCGAACAGAGGCGGATCCACGTCGGCAGCAAGCATGGAGGGCCATGCGGTGGCTGTGCCACCCTGAATGGCAACGCGGAAAAAGAAAAAGGGTTACACGCCGAAGCGTGTAACCCTTTGATTCCGTGGTCGGAGCGATAGGATTCGAACCTACGACCCTCTGATCCCAAATCAGATGCGCTACCAGGCTGCGCTACGCTCCGACGAATCCGAGATTCTATCTGCCCTTACTCTACGGCGTCAATGGCGAAATGCGAAAAATCTTCACATACGTGCCGGCGCGCTTTGTTATCTGCTGCGTTTCCCGGTCCCGCTCGACACCAGGCCGTAGTTTGCGGGCATTACGTTATCGTACGAATCTGCATAAGGGTTAGCAGGTCACCCAGCCTTCGTGCGCGTTGAGTGCATCGTGGCGTTGTTCGCGCAGTGCGCACGAGCGTCGCTCGATCCACACGGAATCGCCGAACTCGTGGGTCCGGTAGCCATGTGCGTCGAGTTCTTCGGATGCGCATTGCAATGTCAACGTATCAGTGAAGGCGCGCAGCAATGCGTAGTGGCTGGTATCAGGTTCATGCGTGCCGGACACGATCACGTCGACGATCCGCAATTGCGAGTTCGGACCGATCCGCTGTGTGGCCACGCCGTCTCCCGGCGGCACGATGCCAGTCAGGCTCGCCGCATGTTCGAGCGCCCGCACGACGGTCGTGCCAATGGCGACCACGCGCCGACCTCGCGCGCGTGTTGCGGCGATCAGCGCAGCGGTGCCGGACGGAATGCGATACGGCTCGTCAAACGGCAGGCGTCGATCGAGCGCTTCTTCGCCGGTGGATGACAGTCCCGCCGCGTGCGTTAGCGTGGCAAAGCGGATCCCTCGTGCGCGCATGCCGTCGATAGTTTGCCAGTCGAGCACGAAACCAGCCGACGGCGGTTCGAACGCTGCGGGGTGCGCAGCAATCGGCGTCCACACATCCCAGAGCGCGAGCGCTTGCTGCATATGCGCGTACTGAACGGGCCGGCCATGGCGAGCTAAAGTACGCCAGATAGCGGCGGCGTCACCATCGAATTGCAGTTCGATAAGCCGAGGATGATCGAGCAGCCGCACGATCGTCGCGTTCATGGTTCCGAACGTAAGCCGGTCGCGAGGCATGAGCGCGGGCGGCATTGGCCGTGCTTCGGTCGGCGTATGAAAATCGCCCGCGCCGAACACCACCGCGCTAAAACGTTGCACGTCCTGCGGATCGAGCGACGCGCGCCCCGCAAGCCGCACTTCGACTTGCGAGCCACTGCGTCGATGGATGCCTGGCAGGCTCGCTGGTAGCGTAGCGGCGTCGTTTGCAATGACGCAATCGCCCTCGCGCAGCAATTCGAGCAAGGCGGTCCTCGGCTGATGTTCGATGTGACCGCGCGAATCGATGACCAGCAGGCGCGCATCGCGCGGACGTTGAAGCGGCAGTGTGGCGGCACGCAGGCTCATGCTTTTTCTTCTTCGAGACTGACCGGTTGGCGCAGCGTGTGCAACGCTGCGGCAATCGCATCGGCGAATTCACATGCGGCTGTGGCGGGGCGCTTCAGGCTCGCGGGATCGGCGTCGGGCACGGCGAGCGCGTGCAGCGGCGTGTCCATATCGCCTGGATCGAGAGACAGCACGCGCACGCGCTGCGCGGCCAGCTCGACATCCCAGATACGGCACAGGTGCCGAAGTCCGGCCTTGCTCGCGCCGTAGGCGCCCCACGCGGGATACGGTTCAATGGCGGCATCACTGGACACGTTGAGCACCAGCGCGCCGCCGTGTTCACGCGCGGCGGCCGTGAGCGATCCGAGCAACGCACGGGTCAGGCGAAAAGGGCCGAGCAGATTGGTGGCGAGCGCGGCCTCGAAGTCTTCACATTCGGTATCCGCGAGCAGCGCAAGCGGTATCGGCCCGAGGGCTGAGGCGTTATTCACCAGCACATCGACGCCGCCGAGCAAACCGCTGATCTGCATCGCCAAAGGATAAATGTCGTCCTTGCAGGCCACATCGCCGACCAGACCCACCGCCCTGGAGTGGCTGGCTGCCACCTCGGCCACACGTCGCGGATCGCGCGCAACGAACGCGACGCGAGCGCCGCGTGCCAGCAGTTCATCGAGCAGCGCGAGGCCGAGCCCCGAGGTGCCGCCGGTGATTGCGACGCGGATGCCTTGCAGACTTGCGCGGGTGGGGACCATCTGGATTCTCCGTTTCTAGGGTGTCACGAGGAAGTGACGGGGACCACCTGTGTTGACCGAAGGTGTCTTGTAAGAGAGGCCGCGTGACCTGCGATCTCTCTAATGGCCCGATAATAGGAATGCCACGCCGCACGGCCCAGTGCGATGTCCAACTCCTTGTCAGAAAGTCGATACGATGGACGAATCAACCCAGCAACGTGGTTCAGAACCCGCTCCCGACCACTCTCCGGAGAAAGCGCCGGACGCTGCGCATGATGCCGCGCACGCGGCACAGCACCTCGCGCGCAACCTGGTGGCGTTGCGGCATGCGCGCGCGTTGACGCAGGAGGGATTGGCGAAAGCGTCGGGCGTGCCGCGCTCGACGGTGGCGAATCTGGAGTCGGGCGAGGGCAATCCGTCGCTGGCGGTGCTGATGAAGGTGGCGGGCGCGCTCGGTGCGCCGCTCGATGAACTGCTCGCGTCGCCGCGTGCCAAGGTGCGGAAGTGGTCGATTGACGACATCTCCGCGCAGAATCGCGGCAATGGCTTGACGATCCGGCCGCTGGTCCCGGAGCCGATGCCTGATGGCATCCTCGAGACCATGTCCTTCGCGCCTGGCGGCTACATGCGTGGCACGCCGCATTTACCCGGCACGCGCGAGTATTTCACCTGCATTGCAGGGCAGGTCGCGATTTTCGTCGCGGGTGAACGGCATGGGCTAGCAACGGGTGACGTGCTCGCCTTTCCAGGTCATGTGCCGCATTCGTATCGCAATGAGGATCCGCAGCGCGAGGCACTGGGTGTGTCGATTGTGGTGTTGGCAAAGGCAGGGGTGTAGCGGCACGGCGCGCGCCAGTCGATGACACGCAAGGGGCGCGTCACGATGGGCAGGGGGGCAGAGTTAAGCGGCAGCACGCAGCCATCCCGCGAGGTCAGCAGCGCCTCGCAGCAGGAAACGTCAAATGGAACGGGACGCGCCTGATTGCCGCGACCCGCTCTAAGGTCAGTGTCTGCGCCGGGTCCAGTTGAGCATGTGATGCTCGGACAACCAGTGATGCATCATGCCTTCACCGTTGTGCTCGCGACGGTAGGTGCGCGATTCGAAAACCGATAGCCCTACCAGTACGAGCAGACCCACGCCGAGCCCGATGAAACCCGCAATCTGTTCAGTATCCATGGCAGCCTCCTTTGACGACCGCAGCCATGCATACATAGTAGGTCAGTCCGCAAGAAAAACGCAGCGTACGCGCGGCATGCAGGTCAATTGCAAGCGTCGCGGCGGCCCGGGATGCTTTGCAGGTAGACTTTCGTCGCGTCTCACGTTGTTTTGTTTCCTTAGAGAGTCTATGAATCGCCTTTTGCTGATTACCTGCTTCGCGGCGGCCCTGTGCGGCTGTTCGAACGACCCCGCCTCCGGTCACCATGCGCCCCCGAAAGATCCGGCCGACTACCACGGTGTGCCGACCGACGACCGGCCGCCGTCCATGCTCAATGAGACTGACCCGCAGGCCGCGCCGCAAGCTAAACCGCAATAACTTGGCGGTGGCGTGTGCGCTTTAGACCGCTCCTGGCGTCACACGGAGCCAAGGCACGCCATAAAGTCGCTGCAAACCCGACCCTGAAGCGCTAAAAGGCGAAGCGCTGACGCGGGCACGCCGGCGCTTCTGACCCGCGCAGACTGTTCGCGCGGAGTGCGCGGGCTGTCCTGATTCTAGGCGGAGCGGCCTGTGAGACTTGCGTGCGCTTGTTTCAAGCGGTAACTGGAATGCGTGACATCGCGACGGAGTGGTTGTCTACGGCGACAATCGTCAGCTGTGAGGCGCGCCTGCGGCGGGAATGCTCGCTGCGACACGCGGCAACAGGCGCATCAGCGTCGCGCCGCGCACGGCCATGAACACCAGTAGCGCCGCCCAGAGCCCCTGATTGCCCTGCACCGGCACGAAAGCCCACGATGCCACGAGGAACACGGCGAGCGAAATCGCCATCGACGCCATCATCTCGCGCGTGCGGGTGGCGCCAATGAACACGCCGTCCAGCAAAAATCCCCAGACGGAAATCACGGGGGAGAGCGCCGCCCACGGCAGGTAGGCCTCGGCAGTTGCACGCACGGCTGCCTGGTCGGTCAGACGTTCGATGATCCAGGTTCCGGCGCTCCAGTAGACCAGTGAGAAGCCGAGTGCGCCGAACGCGGACCAGACCATCGTCACCTTGACCGCCTGGCGAAACGCGTGCCGGTCCCGCGCCCCGATGGCAGCACCCACCAGGGCTTCGGCTGCGTGCGCGAAGCCATCGAGTCCGAACGCCATGAAGGTCTGGAAGTTGAGCAGGAGCGCGTTGGCGGCGAGCACCGTGTCGCCTTGTCGCGCGCCCAGATGGGCGAACCAGGCAAACGAACCGATTACACACAGTGTGCGCAGGAAAATGTCGCGGTTCAGAACGAACAGACGCTTAAGAGCCGCTGCGTCGAACAGGGCCGCTCGCTGAAGCGGCACGACGCCGCGTGGCCGCAGATGCCAAAGCAAGGCGGCGCCGAGCAGGAAACCGAGCGCGTCCGCGGTTGCCGTCGCCGCGCCGATCCCGGCAATCCCCCAGTGGAACGCATACACGTACACCAGCACGGCGACGATATTGACGCTGTTGATGAACACCTGGGTAGCCAGCGCGAGCCTCACCCGCTGCGTTCCGAGCAGCCAGCCCAGCACGACGTAGTTGGCAAGCGCGAGCGGCGCGGCCCAGATGCGCGCGTGACAGTACAGTTGTGCCTGGTGCTGGACCGCATCGCTGCCGCCGATCGCCCGTAACGCATAGTCGATCAACGGCATCTGCAGCAGTAATACGGCCGCGCCAATGGCCAGCGACAGCAGCAGGGCCCGCACAAGGTTATCTCGCAGACCCGCGTGATCGTGAGCGCCCCACGCCTGAGCAACGAGGCCGGTCGTGCCCATGCGCAAGAATCCGAAACCCCAGAACACGAAGCTGAAAAAGAGGCCGCCAAGCGCGACGCCGCCCAGATACGACGCATTATCCAGATGCCCGGCTACGGCGGTGTCGACGGCACCCAGGATGGGTTGCGTCAGGTTGGCCAAAACGATCGGAACGGCCAGCGTCAGGACGCGGCGGTGCCAGCGTACCGGCAAGGGCGGCACCGTATCGCCGGGGGCCACGCCGCTCAATGTGTTGAGCCCGCCGGCCCGGCCTCTATGCCACCGTCGCGTTCCTGCACGCAGACCCATGGCGAGACAACCACAGCCCACAGGTCCGGATCACGCGCGGCGTAGTCGGCGGCCGTCTCGGCCTGTACGCGCTCCAGCAAGCCGGACGACAGCCATTGGCTCACTTGTGCCGTATCGTCGCTAGCAATAGCCTCGGCGACGCTGACCAGGTCCAGATCGCGGGCCACACGGAGCAGGATGCCGCGCGCAAAAAAGCGCTCGAGTTCCGGCCAGCCGATTTTCGCGGTTTCCGCGAGCAGCGAGAGATAGAGCGGACTGTGAGAGGCTTCGTTCGAGGTCATCGGTGTGGACGGGGGGCAAAGGGCGGCCGTTACTATAAACCATCGGAGACCGGTCGCCACGCGGGCGGCTCGTTCCGGTAGGCTTGTCATTTTGCGCCTGGTTTGGGCTGCGTTGGCAGCGCGTTGCGATGGGAGCGGCGCTGGGTTTGCGCCACATCCGCGTCGGATTGGACCCGGGCCAGCGCCCATTGTTAGTTTTCATGGTTCCGGCATAGGCCGGAACGCAGGAGGAAGATTTTTTTCATGTCAGTCGATTCCACCACGCCGACGTCCGGCGTCCACACCGTCGTCAATGCCACGCTCGCACGCGAGGACGTGCAGCAGTTGCTCAGCGCGGCTAGCCAGCCGTTGCGGTTCGAAGATTGCGATTTCGAGGGCGCCGACCTCTCGCGGCTCGATCTGCGCGGCGCGGAGTTTCATCGCTGCGCCATTGTCGAGACCTCGTTTTTTGGCGCGGCGCTGACGCAAACCCGTTGGTTGCGGTGCCGCGCGCGTCAGGCGGACTTTGCGTCGGCGGATCTGGTTGACGCCGCGTTTCAGTCGTGCGACCTGAACAATACGAGCTGGCGGCGCACGAAACTGGCCTCGGTCACCTACACCGGCTGCAAGCTGACGGGTGCGAACTTCGAGGCGTGCTCGGCCTTGGGGTTGACCTTTGTCGAGACGCTGCTGGTCGGTGCGCATCTACGCGGTCTATCGTTTCGCAAGGGCACCTTGCAGGAGCTCGATTTTTCCGACGCCGACCTCGCCGGCGCGGACTTCCGCGAAGCAGTGTTCGAAGGCGGCAGTCTGAAGGACGCCAATCTGAAGGGTGCGCGGTTCGATGGCGCGGATTTGCGCCTCGCCGACCTGAGCGGCGTGCGCCTAGTCGACGCCGCGCTCTTCCGTGGCGCGACGATCTCCCATCAACAGGCGGCGGTGTTAGTGACGGAACTGGGCCTGCGGGTGCTTTGATTTATCGCGAAGGGTGTGCGCATCCCGCTCGGCAACAGGGTCGAACCGGATGCGTCATGCGCCAGATATCGCTGAAGATGCATTTAATCTACCGCGTTTAGCGGATAATCAAAATCCGCGATACGCGAATAAATAAATGGGCTTATCAAATGACGATTCGGGCCAACCCGAAGTTGATTTAAACCGCTGAAAGGTGCGTTTGCGCACCTAACTCATCAATTGGCAATAATCGGAAAGCATAGGCTTTGTTATTCGATGATTTAACTATTTGACGAGCTTCTGGTAAAATCGACGTCAAGCGATAAATCCAATGCCTACGTGGCTTCTACGGTAATTGAGCGTTTCACTTCGAGGCTTGCGGAGGCTGTTTTACCGAGGCTCGCAAGTCACGTTATTTTGTGTTTTCGATTATTTTTTCTTCACTTGCTGCGTATTCCGTGCGCCGCGTCACATTATGTGCAAAATTAATTGATTGCATGGCCGGAATCGCGTTGATAGATTCCGTCTTGGCGCATGGTGAACCGGTCCTTTACCGATATGCGCCGAACCCCCGTTAGCCCGGCTCTTGAGCCGGGCTTTTTTTTTGGTTTGAAGGATCGAATGGCTAGAGCGTCGAAACGCACCATGCGCCATCGAGGTAGCTCATGGATGTACCCGATCAGTTCCGGGGCACGCACACGCTGTGTCATTCCAGGGCCGCTACGGCTTGCGCATGCCCTGCCTCCACGTTTGCGCTCTTGACCAGCACGTCCCGCAGCGCATTGAGGGCCGACGAGAAATGCCCGCGTCGCCAGGTGAGCACGGTGTCGATGCTGCCGAGCGCATCGAGCGGATGCACGGTGATGTCGTTGGTATTGGCGATGAGCGCCAGCACCGACCGTGGCGCGACCGCGACGCCCGCGCCAGCGGCCACGCACGCGACAATCGCGTGATACGAGCCAAGCTCCAGCACACGTGCAGGGCGGATGCCTTGCTCGATATACCACTTCTCGACGCGGGCCCGATAAGCGCAACCTTGTTCAAAGGCGATCAGCGTCGAAAGCGTGATGTCGCCTGCGAGATGAATTGGCGGATGATCGCGCGGCGTCAGCAGCACCAGTTCTTCGCGGAATACCGGCACCGCGTCGAACAGGTCGCCGAGCGAGGTGGAACCGAGCGGAATGGCGACCAGCGCGGCATCCACCTCGAACTCGCGCACGCGCTCGATCAGCTTGTCCGTAGTGCCGATTTCCAGCTCCAGCGCGACGTCGGGCCACGTCTGATGGTAGTGCGCGAGCAAGCCCGGCAGCCGGCTCGCGGCGGCGCTTTCCATCGTCCCGAGGCGCAGGCGGCCACTCGGGCAAGTGTCCTTGACGGCGTGGCGCGCTTCGTCGGCGAGTGCCAGCAGGCGTTCGGCATAGGGCAAAAGCTTCTCACCGGCGGGCGTCAGGACAAGGCGGCGACCGTCGCGGGTGAACAGCTCCGTGCCGAGTTGATCTTCGAGCTGCTTGATACGCGTCGTCACGTTCGACTGCACGCGATTGAGCTTCGCAGCCGCGCGAGTCACGCCGTGTTCGCGCACGACTGCGCGAAATATCGTCAACGAGGCGAGATCCATATATCCCTCTTTGCGATGGATTGAATCACTATTATTCATTTTATGAGATTCGAAGGTCAAGCTACGATTAGCTTGGAAAACAGCATTTCACCTGCCGGAGAACGGAGCGACATGCGATTCGTGACTGACCTCGCTTCTCACGCGGTTGACCCGCGCACCACGCGCCAGGCTGCACCACGCGCGGCGTTTGCCTGTATGGCGGCACTGGCCGTTGCGCTGGGCGTCGGCCGCTTTGCTTTCACGCCGCTTCTGCCGCTGATGCTCCGTGGCGGCGCGCTCGACATCCAGCACGGCGGCTGGCTCGCCTCACTGAACTATGCGGGGTATTTTCTCGGCGCGCTCACGTGTGTCGCGCTGCGGTGGGACGCTGCGCGCGTCGTCAAGGGCGGGCTCGTCGCGACTGTCGTGCTGGTGCTTGCGATGGGGGTGACCAGTCATTTCTGGCTTTGGGCCATCGTGCGCTTTGGCGCGGGCGTGGTGAGCGCGTGGACGTTCGTGTTCGCGTCGCAATGGGGCTTGCGACGACTTGCTGAACTTGATGCAAACGGATGGAGCGGCGTGATCTTTGCCGGGCCTGGCATCGGTATCGCGGCGACCGGTTTGCTGGTCAGCGCGTTTGGGGCACACGACGCGTCGACGGGCTGGGTTGGATTCGGCATCCTGTCGGCGATTCTGACCGCGTGTGTCTGGCGCACGTTTGCATCCACACCGTCTGACAAGGGCGCCACAGCCCCGAATGCTGGCCATGTGGCCCGTGCCGCGCCTGCCACGCATTCGCAGCCGAGTGGGGATGAGCGCAGACCCGAGCATCGCGCCGATGCTGCCTGGCTGGTCCTTCTGTACGGCGTACCGGGGTTTGGCTACATCATCACGGCGACGTTTCTTCCAGTGATCGCGCGCTCGGCGTTACCGGCCGGATCTGCATGGCCTGATCTGTTCTGGCCGATGTTTGGCGTGGCGCTGGTGGTCGGCGCGTTGGCGGGCGCGCGCCTGCCGGCACACTGGGACAACCGGACCTTGCTGGCCGGTTGCTATGTGTTGCAGGCGTTGGGCATCGGACTGGGAATCGTCTGGCCGACGGCGGGCGGCTTCGCAATTGGCAGCATGCTGATCGGCTTGCCGTTCACGGCCATCACGATGTTTGCCATGCGCGAGGCGCGCCGCTTGCGGGGTGACAATGCGGCAGGTTTGATGGGCTTTGCAACGGCGGCGTACGGTCTGGGTCAGATTGTCGGTCCGCTAGTCGCTGCGCCGATTGCGGCCCATACGGGCTCGTTTTCGTGGGCATTGTGGCTCGCGGCGGGTGCCCTGCTCGGCGGCGCTACCGGACTGATCGCAGTGGCGAGCAAGCGTAGGCATTAGCGCGTTAGCGTGTTTGCACGTGCAGTCAGCGCACGCCGTTGATCGGGTCGCTGCGCTTGTCGCGCGGATCACGTTTCAATTGCCCGTGGTGTTCCGAGAGGCCTTTTTTTGACGGCCCTGTCACCGCAGCGCGCGACTGCACGCACGCTGCTACTGCTTGCACTTAACCACCATCGAGCGGTTCTTGACGTTCGCACCGAAGATTCCACCCACCGAGCCGCCGGAAGTCGCGCCATTGTCGACATCCTTCGAGATCACGTCATAGCCATATGCGCCACAGACTTCGCCGGCGCGCTTGTAGCATTCGGCCCAGCTTTCGCTCGCATCGCTGCCGCTGCAATTGATCGCGAAGCCGGCGTCGCCGCTTGGCAGGTACGTCATTTTGGTCGAACTGGCGCAGCCGCCGAGGCTCGCGAGCGTCAGTACGGCGAAGCTCGCCGCTACGGCGACGGCCGTTGGGGTCCATTTAGTTTTCATCGGATCCTCTCAGGTTGCGGGTCGGGACATAGCGGGCCGCGCTGCGTCGATCCAGATGGGGTGCTTCAGCACTTTCTCCGGTTCGACGTAGAGCGCCTCATGTCATGCACGCTAGTTGCTGTTGGATGGAGCGCCGTGGGGGACAGGAGGTTCCCGGCTGGCTGCCTGATGCAGCAATCAGCGGTAGCAATCAGCGTGCCGGGAGGGCTCGCGACGGGTCGATCGAACGGCCCCCGTAGCGTAATTCGAAGTGAAGCATCGTGCGATCGGTGTCGGTATCGCCCATTTCGGCGATCTTCTGCCCTTGGGTCACCGCCTGGCCCTCCTTCACCAGCAGCACTCGATTGTGCGCATAGGCAGTGAGATAGTCCGCGTTGTGCTTGATGATCAGCAGGTCGCCATAACCGCGCAGTCCATTGCCCGCGTAGACCACCGTTCCGGCGGCCGCTGCGACGATTGGCGTGCCCGCCGCGGCGGCAATGTCGATGCCCTTTGAGTTTTCACCATCGAAACGCCTGATCACCGTGCCGTTGGTGGGCCAGACCAGTGAGATCGACGAAGCCGGTGCCGATGGCGTCACGTCTGGCGCGCTGCCCGTCGCCGGCGCTCTGGAAGCCGGGCTGGTGTGGACGCCACCGCCTGCTGTAGATGGGGCAAGCGTGGCGGAATTGCCGGGCGGCGCAATGCGCAGTACCTGGCCGACCTCGATGCCGTTGGGACTTGCCAGGTTGTTCCAGCGAACGATGTTCTGCACCGACTGCCGGTTGCTGCGAGCGATCCTGGATAAAGTGTCACCCCGTTCGACGCGATAAAACCCCGGACCTACTGGCGCCGACCCGCACGCGGCGAGCAGGGCGAGCAACGACGCGCACGCGAGCCGTTTCATTTTTCTTGTTCCCAACATTGGACCTCGCAAAGCACTGCCGCGCGCCGATCCCCATTACGCGGCAATTCGATAGCAAAAACGTCCGATTCTAACGGTTTTGCATCGCAACACGCGGATTGCGAGGTCGCCCAATCAGCGTAACGGAGCGACGCTGATGCGCAGTGCCGCCGTTTCGGTCTGACCCGGCTCGAGCCAGCGCAGGCCCAGACCGTTATGGATCGCGTCGGGCAGGCCAAGCCACGGTTCGATGCAATAGAAGTCCGAGTCTGGCTTTTCAGTCCACGTCGTCACGGCGTACCACGGTTGCGAGCCGGGGCGCTGCAAGTCGATGGTGACGGTGCGGTTCAGACCGGGGGCCACCAGCTTGATGGGCTGGTCCGGTGCGCCGTCAAGGCAGTGAAAGCAGTCGAGAATGCGCGCTTCGTCAAGCGCGTAGCTGGGCGCGCCGGGTTCAGGGGAGCTGATTGAACCGTCGGCCTGCTGATAGCGGCGCTCCGTATGCGGCAGTTCCAGCACGGTCTCGCCGCGTTGCGTGTGGGGCAGGCTGAAGTAGAAATGATGACCGGCGTAATAGGGCAGAGTGCTCGTGCCGGTGTTGGTCGTGATCAGTTCGACATCGAGCGTATGGTCGTCCACCAGGCGGTAGACCGCTTCAAAGCGAAAGCCGAACGGATATCCGGCGCGGGTGGCGTCGCTATCGGTCAGGACCATGTGAACCTCGGTCGCGGTCTCGGCTGTGGCGGCGAACGGCAGATCGCGGGCGAAGCCGTGCATGGGCAGATCGCGCACGACACCTTGCGCGTCGCGCCACCGGCCAATCTGACCGTCGACCCGGTGCCGACCGAGAAATGGAAACAGCAGCGGATTGCCGCCACGGATTCGCGCCGGCTGGCTCCAGTCGGCGACGTCGGGCCAATGGATCACGGGTTCGCCGTCGACATGCCACGACAAAAGGCGGCCGCCGGCTTGCGGCGCATAGCGAAGCAGCGAGCCGCTGGTGGCGGTCTCGAGAATGTCCTGATGCTGGAATTGGGCCATGGTGGGCGGTCTGGTTAAGAGCAATGGGATCGATGCGCCGGCCCGAACAACGGCGGCGCGAGCCCGATTTTGCGCTGCTTTGAGCTACGGGGAAACCCTTCTGGGGAAATTGCGGGTTCGCGAAACTTACCCGCATGCCGATAATTCATCCTTGCCCGGTCTCGTGAACCGCCGGGCCCGACCGACTGCGGAGGCGTAATGGATCTCGCAATGGCAATGGGCGTGGCCCTGTTCGGTATGTTTGCCGCCAGCACGATTTATTTTTTCTACAAGCTCGAAAGCTGAGCCTGTACGTCATCTGACGCGTCCCTGCTGCTCAGCGCGGCGCGCGCGGCGGCCGCGAAAATCCCGTACGAAGACGCAACCCAACCGGTCTCCGATGATTGCAGCGGTGTAACAACCGTGTCCAGTTGTGACGCAGTGCATCAAAAATTTCCCCGAATGTGGTCCAAACGCTTGGCGCTGACATAGCGGCCAGGCATAATCGGTGCGCTTCCATCCGCCGGTTTCTGATCTCCGGCGTGTTCCTGCCTGGTTTTTATTTTTCTAAAAGGACCGCCGCGTGAGCTTGTCGTTTCTGATTTTTTTGAGCGTGCTGCAAGGGGTCACGGAGCTGTTCCCCGTCAGCAGCCTCGGCCACACCCTGCTCGTGCCCGCGCTGTTTGGCATGCATATCGACGAGCATGCGCCGCAGTTGCTCCCGTTTCTCGTCGCGCTGCACCTTGGCACGGCGCTCGCGTTGCTGTGGTATTTCCGCAAGCGCTGGATTGCGCTGATCAGCGGTTTCCTTGCGTCGCTTGGCGGTCGCCGCAACGACGACAGCCACATGATGTGGGCCTTGATCATCGGCACGATTCCGGCCGGCATCGTTGGCCTCGCGCTCGAGAAGCCCCTCGAGCGGCTGTTTCACGATCTGCGTATTGTGGCGGCTGCGTTGATTGTCAACGGCGTCTTGCTGTGGTTCGGTGATCGTCTGCAGCGTTCGCGCGCCCATTACGGACCCGAGAAACTGACGTTTCGCCAGGCATTTTTCGTTGGACTGGCGCAGGTTGGCGCGCTGATTCCGGGCTTCTCACGGAGCGGTCTGACGATGATTGCCGGCAACGCGGCGGGTTTGTCGGCGGAAAAAGCCGCGGAATTTTCGTTCCTGCTTGGCACGCCGATTATCTTCGCAGCAGGCATTCTCGAACTGCCGAAGCTGTTTCGTGCACCCGGACAGCTTGGCGATGCACTCCTCGGCGGCGTGCTGACGGCAATCGCCGCGTATCTGAGCGTGCGCTTTCTGATGCGTTACTTCGAAGGACGCGGCCGTTTGGCAAGCTTCGGTGTCTACTGTGTGATTGCCGGTATCGTGTGCCTGGGCTGGTTCATGTTGCACGCGCAACCGGTCTGAAGCATGGCTGCTGTAGCCCAGTAAGGGTTGTGGCGGACGATCGGTTATAATCCGGGCCCTGTCGCGCTGTTGTCGGCGTGGCCCGGTCGGTTAAAATTTCAGTTTCGCCTCCCCATAGTTCAACGGATAGAACACGGGTCTTCTAAACCTGAAATCGAGGTTCGATTCCTCGTGGGGGGGCCACCATCGGTTCGGCGAGCATGTCGCCGCGCATGAAGCACCACATGAAACCCCGTCAGGCTTAGCCCGCGCGGGGTTTTTTGTTATTCAGCCTGCGCGCGTTCAAGATTGCGATGCGTGAGATACAGGCGCAAGTCGAATTCGGTCTGATGATAGCCCGGCTGCATGAACTCGCAGAGCCGGTAAAACGCCTTGTTGTGCTCGCTTTCTTTCAGATGCGCCAACTCATGTACGACGATCATCTGCAGGAATTCCGGCGCGCCGTCCTTGAACAGCGAAGCGATGCGAATCTCTTTCTTCGCTTTGAGCTTTCCTCCTTGCACCCGTGAGATCGTCGTATGCAGTCCGAGCGCGTGCCGCATCACGTCGAGCTTGCTGTCATAGACAACCTTGTCGATGGACGGCCCGCTGCGCAAGAACTCGCGTCTGATCTCCGCACAGTAGTCATAGAGCGCACGGTCGGTCTGCACCGTGTGACGGCGTGGATATTTGTCAGCGAGATACGCGCCCAGTTGCTGTTCGGCGATCAGCCGGCGGACCTTGTCCTGTAGCGCGGCCGGATAGGCGGCGAGGTATTTCAGATGCTGCATGGCGGGGTCTGGAGATGCGATGGATGCCTGACATATTGTAGCGGCACACCGCGCGACAAGGACCGGCTAGGCCGTCCCTTGAACGTGCTCGTCCCGTCGTACCGCGACCACTGCCGCGCGGCATTCGTCTACGAGACCGCGGAACGTCGTCGCATTTCGCGCGCTAGCGGCTACCCCGAGATCGGCCGTACCTTCTACCTGCCCGCCAAACCCGACAATCACCGTGGCCGGGGAGGGCTGGCTGCGAATGCGCCGCAACAGATTGCGCAAATAGGGTGGCGCTTCGGCGGTATCGAGCGAGACGATGCAGATGATGTCGGCGCGGTCCAGTTCACGTCCACCACCGCGCGTGTTGCGGTAGTGCTCATAGGTGGTGGTGACCGTGGTGATCTGCTGCCGGGCAAGCAACTGTGCGGCAATCGCCGTGGCTACTTCGTCGAAGGCACCGCGTCCCGAGATGCACAGGACAACCGCGTCGAGCGGGACAAACGGCTTGTCCACGGCGTCGCTGCTGCTGCCACCGGGGCCGTAGTGCGGCTCGGTGCGCTCGCTGGCCTGTCGGGGCTCCGTTGCCTCGGGATGGGGCGCGCGATCGGGCGCGCCATCCACCGTCTCGAGGTTTTCAATGATGTCCACCACGGCCTCGTTAAAGCGCGCGAGTTGTTCCGAAGTCAGCACGCCGCGTAGCGCATCGTTACGCGCAAGGCGTAACCCTTCGAGCGCGACCTGATCGTAGTAGTCGGTCACCGACATCTCACCCAGCAGCCGGTCCGCCTGCACGATGGCCTCGTGAGGATCGTCCGCGAGCAGGCGTTGGTAGAACGTCTGCGCGGGCGTCAGCGCGGGCTGGTCGCCGAGCAGAATGGTCAGGAAATTGAGGCGATCCGCATAGCGGCCCAACGTGACGAGGCACAGCGTGAGCGGCGTCGACAGCACGAGTCCAACCGGTCCCCACAGCCAGCTCCAGAAAATCGCGGCGACCACCACCGCGAGGGGCGAGAGCCCGGAGCGGCGCCCGTACAGCAAAGGCTCGGCGATTTGGCCGGCCACCAGGTCGACGACCACAAACAGAATCAGCGTCCAGACCGCCATCGTCCATTGTGGCTGGATTGCGGCAGCGAGGCACACGGCCAGCAATGCGGCGATCCAGATGCCGATGTACGGCACGAAGCGCAGCAGCGCGGCGACGACGCCGAACAGCAGGGCGCCGGGCACGCCAATACCGGCGAGTCCCACGGCAAGCACGGCGCCCACGCTGAGGTTCAGGCCCAGTTGTGCGACAAAGTAGCGGCTCAGGCGGCTTGCAGCGTCGTTGATGGCGGTCGTGGTGCGGTGCAGGTCGCGCGAGCCGAACAGGCTGATCAGGCGGTCACGCAGATCCTCGCGTTGCAGCAGGATAAAGATGGTCACGACCAGCACGATAAAGGTCGTCTCGAGCGGGGCGATCGCCGGTGAAAAGGCCCGTTGCGCCAGTTGCATCGGCGTAAGGGCAGGCTCGTGGACCTCTACGGGCAACGGCGCGGCGGGTGCGTTCCTGCTCGCCTTGCCAAAACTGCGCGGGGCGGCCGGCCGCGATGGTGCAACCCGCTGTAGTGTCACCGCTGCCTTGCCCAACAGCACATCGGCGCGACCGACGGTTTTTTCCTGCACCGTCTCAATCTTGCGTTCAATCGCCACCTGGTATTGCGGAAGATCTGCCGCCAGTTGCACGATCTGCGCGCCGATTAGCGCTCCCGCGCCCAGCACGATGGCCAGCGCAAAGAACACAGCAATGAAAATCGACGGCAACTGGCCCATGCGTAGACGCCGCAGCGCCGCCACGAGCGGCGCCAGCAAAAAGCTGAGCAGCACGGACAGGGTGATCGGAATCAGGACCGCGCGCCCAAAATACAGGCCACACACCACCACGACACCGGTAACCACCGACGCGAGCCCATGCAGGGTGGGCGCGCCGGTCGGATACACGCGGTTTGGCCGCCCTTGCGGCGGCAACGAGAGTTTCATGCTGACGAATTCCGGTTGAAGGGACGCGCAATGGCTCCCTCAGTGCATTGAGGATACAACTGCGGAGCCTAGCAATCTACACGCCCGGTAGGCGCCATCGTCAGACCGGGGGCGGGCGGGTATGGCTGGCATTGCGCGTCAGGCGTGTGCGGTGGCGCGCAGGCAGGTGGTTCCGGCGTGCCGCGAATCTGCGGGCAAGGCTCAAGGCGTGCCGTTGCGGCAGTAGTCGAGGCAACCCGGCTGAGCAGCGAGACGTTCGAAGTAGTCCAACACGGCAGGGAATTCAGGATGAGCGAGCGGCGTGCTAAACCAGCGGTTCAGGGACAGGCCGATGGGGATGTCAGCGAGCGAAAAATCGCGCCCGGCCACAAATGCGCCGGTCGATTCAAGCTGCCGGTTCAGGATGCCGATATGCCTCGTCCAGTTGGCCGATGAAGCCTTGATTGATTCGGCATCCTGATGATCGGGTGATTTTCTGACTAGCGCCAAAAACGCGTAGCTCCATGCCCGGTTAAGTTCCGAGGCCTGCCAGTCAATCCATTGATCGATGCGCGCGCGTGTCTGCGGATCAGCAGGATAAAGATGCTCGCCACCGTAACTGGACGCGAGATAACGGATGATCGAATTGGATTCCCACAGCACGAAGCCGCCATCCTTGATGACCGGCACCATCGCGTTTGGGTTCAGTGTGAGAAATTCCGCGGTTTCAGTGGATCTAAAACCACTGCCCCAGTCTTCCCGCTCAAAGGGGAGGTCGAGTTTGGCGCAAGTCCAGAGTACTTTGCGGACGTTGATCGACGAGGCCTTTCCGAGAATCTGCAGCATGGGCAATCCAGAGGGTCGCGGGTTCGATCATTCTAGGAGGCTGGCTTTGACCTTGACAGATACAGTTGAGGACATATCGGGCGGATTGCGTGAAGGGCGCCGTTCGGAGAACCCGGCCGGAGTGACTGTGAAGACAGCCGGGTTGCGGCGCGGTGGAGCCGGTGGGCAATCCCGCATGAACCTTGCCTCGAAGCGCGAGGCCAAATGACAAGGGGCGCTTGAGCGCCCCTTTGAAACTGGGAGTAGAGTAAGCCGCGGTTAGCCGACGACCATCAAATAGCAGCCGCCTACCAGCAGAACGAACGAAGCGAGAAGCGTGGCTGTTCCCATGCGTGTCATCAGGCTCGGCCATTCTGGACGCGGCAACGCTTCGATGCGCACGATGCTGCGCACGGGAGCCGGATCGCGGCGGATGAAGAACGGCACCAGCGCGATGGAAAAAATCGCCAGCATGATGGCGAAAAACTTGAGAGCGAATGAGTAGTCCATGAGAGCGTCAATGTATGGCGCGCGTACGGAATCGGGTGACGCGCTGAGCATCTCATATTAGGGAGTCGGCTCCTTAGCACCTATGAGACGAATCTGAAATGAAGCGTGATTGGGGTAGCACGAAGTTCAGTTTGCTCCGCTGTCGCCTTGGCTGGCGGCATTGGAATGCCGGCATCAAGGTGGCGCTGTAGCCTGCCGGCTAGCAGGCGACATGCTATGCTTTTGAGGACCAGATCACGAATCGCTTCGTGGCGGCCGAACCATCCTTCGAGGAGAACACGTAATGTCGATGCGAATCCGAAACCTGTTTCACGTCACCGTGGGCGGCGTGCTGCTGGCCGGTGCGGTTGGCGCCTACGCAGCGAATCTGGGTTTCCTCACCGACACGCCGATCGCCTATATGAAACAGCGTGATATCGACTCGGTGAAGACGGCCGTGATGAAGGCGCTCGACGACAAGCAGGACGGCGAATCCGCCACGTGGGTCAACGACGGCACGGGCAACAGTGTGCATATCGACGCGACCATCACGCCGCAAAGCACAGCGAAGGACGGTGAGCGAACCTGCCGTGACACGTCGGTTGTGCTGAACGCCAAGGGTCAATCGATGACGCTAAAGCCGCAATTCTGCCGTCAGGGGGCAAGTGGTCCGTGGCAACTGCAGAAGAAGCATTGAGCGGGCGTAGCGGGAAGGTGCACGTAGCGCGTCTGGTGTGCTCTGCATGCGTAGCGCCGGTGGCGGGCGGAGTCGAGAGCCGGTGAGCGCACGCATTGTTTCCTGTGGTGTCGTCCTGCTCGACCCGCAAGGGCGGGTCTTGCTCGCTCACGCCACCGAAACGTCGCATTGGGACATTCCCAAAGGTCACGGCGAGGAGGGCGAGGCGCCGCATATCACGGCATTGCGTGAAATGGTCGAGGAGACCGGCATCGTGATTGACGCCGATCGCCTGAAGGATCTGGGCCTGTTCGTTTATCGGCGTGACAAGGACCTGCATCTGTTCGCCGCGCGTGCAAGCGCGGACGAACTGGACCTGACGCGTTGCGTCTGCACGTCGCTGTTTCCGCGTCGCTCGGACGGCACCATGATTCCTGAGATGGACGCTTACCGCTGGGCCGCACCGCACGAGGTCGAGCAGTATGCAAGCCGCAGCCTCGCGCGCCTGTTTCAGACCACTTTATCGCTCGCTGAACTGCATCAAACCCTGTGACCAGGCATTGCGCCGCGTCACATCACGTCAAACCAGTCACGTCAAACCAGCCCGAGCCGACACCCATCAATCGAGTGCACGATCGTTCGGGTGCAAAAATAACGCACGGTTCGCGGCCGACATCGGGAAGTTCAGATTGATGCCGTGAGGTGGGATGGGCTGCGTGAACCACACGTTGTAGAGCCGTTCCGCCGCGCCCGAGGTTTGCATCTGCTCGATCACACCGTTGACGAGATCGCGCATCGGCGCGTCGCCTTTGCGGAACATGCACGCATACACCTCATAGCCAAGCGGCGTGCCCGTCACGGCAAAGTCGTCGGGATGCGGGTCGGTTGCCTTGAAGCCGTAGATGATCGGCTCGTCCATCACGAATGCCACCGCGCGATCCTCCTTCACTGCGGCAAACGCCTCCGGATGATCCCGCGCGCTGGTGATCCGCATGTTCAGATGCTTTTCGCCGTTCAACTGCCGCAGCAGGCGTTCGTCGGAGGTGCCGGCGGTCGTGACCACCGGTTTGCCGGCCAGATCCGCAAAGTCAGTGACGCCTGAGCGGCGCCGCACAATCATGCGCACAGCGTACTGGAAAAAACTGTCGGAAAACGCTACCTGATTCTCACGTTCGTGCGTATGCGTGGTGGAACCGCACTCGAGGTCGATTTGATTGTTCAGCAGCACCGGAATGCGGTTCGACGAAGTCACTGACACTTCGCGCACCTTCAGGTCGGGCAGGTCGAGCGTCTTTTTGATCTGCTCGACTATCTGCAGCGCGATCGTTTGCGAATAGCCGACCGTGCCATTGCCGTCGGAGTACGAGAAGGGGATCGAGGCTTCGCGCACACCAAGCACGACGACGCCGTCGTCATGGATCTTCTTGAGCGTACCGGTGAGTTCCTGCGCGTGCGCGGAGCACGTGAACCATGTCGCCGCGAGCGCGGCCAGCGCGTGGCGCGTGCGTGACGGATGGCTGGCTGCAAACATCATCGTTTCCCCCGAGACTGGTGCGTGCACTGTCGCTTTCGATGGACCGTTATGCAACGAACGAGTTACGTACTTGCAACGAACCGGCCGGATGCACCAGGCAAACTTTGCCCGTAAGCTCCGGCCGCAACGTGATGCGGCTACGCCAGGCCTGGCCGAGCCGGTCCAGCTTACGCTGGCTTGCCCCAACTGTCGCGCAGACTGACGATCCGATTGAATACGGGCTTACCCGGCTTCGAATCGATCCGGTCGGCGACGAAATAGCCGTGCCGCTCGAACTGATAACGCTGTTCGGGCAACGCGTCGCGCGCGCCCGGCTCCAGATAGGCGTTCACCACTCGCTTCGAATCGGGATTGAGCGCTTCGAGGAAGTCGCGTCCGCCAGCGTCGGGTTGCGCCTCCTTGAACAGGCGGTCGTAGATACGCACTTCCGCCGGGCACGCGCCCGCAACGCTGACCCAATGGATATTGCCCTTGACCTTGTAGTTGTTCGCGCCTTCGGTGCCCGACTTGCTGTCCGGGAAGTAATTGCAATGGACTGCAATCACGTTGCCGTTTTCGTCCTTGTCCGCGCCCGTGCACTCGATCACGTAGCCATAGCGCAGCCGTACCTTGTTGCCGGGGAACAGGCGGAAATAACCCTTCGGAGGCGTTTCAGTGTAGTCGTCGCGTTCGATCCACAGCTCGCGCGAAATCGGGAAGACGCGCGTGCCGTGTTCCGGATGATGGGGATGCACTGGCGCGTTGCATTCCTCGGTGAGATCGACTGGGTAGTTGTCGATGATCAGCTTGAGCGGATCGAGCACGGCGGCCGTGCGCGGCGCCTTGGCGTCGAGATCATCGCGCAACGCGCCTTCGAATACGCTCATGTCGATCCACGAATCGACCTTCGTCACACCGATGCGCTCGCAGAACAACTGGATCGCTTCCGGCGTGAAGCCACGACGGCGCACGCCGACGATGGTGGGCATGCGCGGATCGTCCCAGCCTTCCACGTGATTTTCGTTGACGAGTTGCAGCAGCTTGCGCTTGCTGGTGATCGCGTACGTGAGGTTCAGACGCGAAAACTCGATTTGCTGCGGCAGCGGGCGCGTGAAAATACCCGCTTCCGCCAGCTCGTTCAAAATCCAGTCGTACAGCGGGCGGTGATCTTCGAACTCCAGCGTGCACAGCGAATGCGTGATGTTTTCCAGCGCGTCCGAGATGCAGTGCGTGTAGTCGTACATCGGGTACACGCACCATTTGTCGCCAGTGCGGTAGTGATGGGCGAAGCGAATGCGATAGATGACCGGGTCGCGCATGTTGAAGTTCGGCGATGCCATGTCGATCTTCGCACGCAACACGTGTTCGCCTTCCTGGAACTCGCCGGCCTTCATGCGGCGGAACAGATCGAGGTTCTCCTGTACCGAACGCTCACGGAACGGCGAGGGCGTACCCACTTCCGAAGCGGAGCCGCGGTTGGCGCGCATTTCTTCGGCCGACTGACTATCCACATAAGCCTTGCCGCGCTCGATCAGCAGTTCGGCGAACTCGTAGAGCTTGTCGTAGTAGTCGCTGGCGTAGTACAGATGCTCCGCATCGTCCTTGTTCCACTCAAAGCCAAGCCACGTGACGGCGTCAATGATCGATTCGACGTACTCGACGCTTTCCTTTTCCGGATTCGTATCGTCGAAGCGCAGATGACAAATGCCGCCGTAGCTGCGCGCGACGCCAAAATTCAGGCAGATACTCTTCGCATGGCCGATGTGCAGGTAACCATTCGGCTCAGGCGGAAAGCGCGTTTCGACACGCTGGCCCCACTTTCCGGAGCGATTGTCGTCGTCGATGATGTTGCGGATAAAGTTGGATGCCGCGGGCGCGTCGTTGCGTTCGGTTTTCATGCGAGAGGAAGAAAGTCGGTCGGGGGCGCGCAATGCGCTCACTTGTCTGTCAATTCTACCTGACACCTCTTCGTCCAGCAGACCGAGTGCGGCCTCCAGCCAACGGTTCGCGGTATTTTCTGCGATTCGATCGCCATCTCATTGCCCTGTTTCACGCTGTAACAGGAGGTAAAACGCTTTGTTGACGGCAAACGAGCCCCTTTAGGATGCGACCGACGCGGCGTCGCGCCGGCCTGCCCGGCGTTGTCGAATCCGCAACACGTCTGAAAGGAAATCCCTCATGAGTCGGAGTACTCACATCGGCCTGAAGCTGGCCGTCTCTACGGTGACACTGGTCGCAGGGCTCGCGGCGAGTTTTGTCGCAGGCACCCCGGCGCTGGCGAAAACGGCCCCGAAGCCGGTTATGGACGCGTCGGCTGTCGCCGTGCCCGATCAGTACAGCGCCGAGACGGCGCAGCAGATCTTCAAGGAAGGCGGTAACGCGGTGGACGCGGCGGTGGCGATCGCGTTCACGCTCGCGGTCACCTATCCGGATGCGGGCAATCTGGGCGGCGGGGGCTTTATGACGCTGTTCGTCGACGGCAAGACGTATTTTCTCGACTACCTGGGACGGGCGCCGCAACAGGCGACCCGCGAGATGTATCTCGATGACAAGGGCAAGGCGATTGCGGGGATGAGCGTAGTCGGCAATCGCGCGGTAGCGGTGCCTGGCACCGTTGAAGGCATGTGGGAGGCGCAGCAGCGCTTTGGCAAGCTGAAGTGGAAACAGGTGCTGGCGCCCGCCATCCACTATGCAACCGACGGCTTCAAGGTGGATTCGCGACTGCAACAGACCCGCGACGAGGCTGCGCGGCCGTTCAGCGGCAAGACCAATTTCGACGTGTATTTCTCGAATCTCAAGGCGGGCACTGTGTTCCGGCAGCCTGAACTGGCGCAGACACTCAGCCGCATTGCCAGCGATGGCGGCCGCGAGTTCTACGAAGGTCACACGGCCGAGTTGATTGCCACGCAAATGTATGGGCACGGGCTCGTTACGAAACAGGATTTGCACGACTACAAGGCGATCTGGCGTCAACCGCTCACCGCCAACTGGAACGGCTACCAGGTCGTCACCGCGCCGCCGCCGAGCTCGGGTGGAGTCGGCCTGATCCAGATGCTCAAGATGAAAGCGGATCTGAAGCCCGCCTTCGACGGTCTGGAGTTGAATTCGGCACCCTATATTCACCTGGTGGCGCAGATCGAGGACCGAGTCTTCGCCGATCGCCAGCAGTATCTTGACGATCCCGATGCGACGCCAGTGCCCGTCGACAAGCTGACCAGCGACGCTTACCTCGCACAGCGCGCAAGCGAAATCAGCTCCGACGAAGTGCCGGGCGCAAAACCCGTCACGCCGGGCCTGGGCGATGCACAAACCGAAAAGGCACAGACCACGCATTTCTCGGTGGTCGACAAATGGGGCAACGCGGTGTCGAACACGTATTCGCTCAACGGCTCGTTTGGTTCGGGCGTCGTGGTGGACGGCGGCGGTTTTCTGCTCAACGACGAGATGGACGACTTCGTGACTGAGCCCGGTGCAGCGAGGCTGCCAGGTGCAAGCACCAGCGACCTCAATACCATTGCGGCGGGCCGGCGGCCGCTCTCGTCGATGACGCCGACCATCCTGCTGAAGGACGGCAAGGTGTCGCTGGTGATCGGAACGCCAGGCGGTTCGCGCATTTTCACGACCCTCTTCCAGGTGATGACGGACATGTACGACTTCGGCATGTCGCCCGCCAACGCGGTAGCGGCGATGCGGTTTCATCATCAACTGTTGCCACAAAAGACCATCTACTTTGAGCCGTATCATCCGATCACCGGCGATCTCGCGGATCAGCTCAAGGCCACGGGCTATACAGTGGAAGGGCAGTCATTTAACGGCGATGTGCAACTGATCCGGGTAGATGGCACGACTGCGCAACCCGCCGCCGATCCGCGTGGCGTCGGCGTGGGCGGTGTGTTCCAATAAGCGGCTGGCCGGAACCGGCGGTGAAGGTTTGCCGGTCAGGATCACGTCGTCACGGGGAGGTGCGATGCTCGAACAGCAGGTGTTGGTGTTGCCGGGGTACATGAACTCGGACGCGGGTCATTGGCAAACGCGCTGGGAGTCCTTGCACCCGGCGTTCTCACGTGTGCCGATGCCCGACTGGGACCATCCGGTACGCGATGCGTGGTGCCGGACACTTGAGGCGGTCGTGCGCGCGGCGGATCGGCCGGTCGTGCTGGCGGCGCATAGTCTCGGGTGCCTCACGGTGGCGTTCTGGGCCGCGCAATATGCGAGCGCCGAGGACCTCACTAAAGTGGCTGGCGCGCTGCTCGTTGCGGTGCCGGATCCGGATGGAGCGGCCTTTCCACAAGACGCGTCCGGTTTTGCGCCAGTGCCGCTGACGGCGTTGCCGTTTGCCACCATCGTCGTGGCCAGCACCGACGACCCGTATGGCGGCGTGCCGTTTTCGCAGCGCTGCGCGGCTGCGTGGGGTAGCCGCTGGTATGAAATCGGACCGCGCGGGCACATCAATGCCGACAGCGGACTCGGTGACTGGGATGAGGGGCAGCGCTGGCTGGCGTCGCTGGGCGGGGTCGGCTCGCAGACGGTTGAGCGATAGAAGCTCCGGCGGTCGAGTGATCGAAGCGCCGCCGGTAGAGCCATGCAAGTCCGCCCGGTTGCGTGAAGCGGACTGCGCCGGGGTGGTGACCGAAACGCTGGACGCATCATGCGGCTTTTTTCAGATCACTGATTGCGTGCGCAATGCCGCGATCCGCTCGTCGTCATAACCCAACACATCACGCAAAACCCGCTCAGTATGCTCGCCGAGCGTGGGCGGATGAGTGAGTGCCTGCGGCGGCGTGCTGCTCATGTTGATCGGATTACGCACCAGCTTCACCGTGCCTCCGGACGGATGCGGCAAGTCGACCTGCATGCCGCGCGCCACAACCTGCTCGTTCTCGAAGACCTCTTCCAGGTCGTTGATCGGTCCGCACGGCACGCCGGCGGCTTCGAGCGCGGTGATCCATTCGTGCTTGCCCATCGTACGGACCATCTCCGTGAGAATCGGCACGAGCGTGTCGCGATTGCGCACACGCGCGGGGTTGGTGACAAACCGCTCGTCGTCCGCCAGTTCAGGCCGCTTGCCGGTCTCGACGAATTTGCGGAACTGCCCGTCGTTGCCAACCGCGACAATGATCCAGCCGTCGCTGGTCTGGAAGGTCTGGTAGGGCACGATGTTCGGATGCGCGTTGCCCCAGCGCGCGGGCGGCTTGCCGCTGGCGAGAAAGTTGGAGTTCATGTTGGCGAGCATGGCCACCTGCACGTCGAGCAGTGCCATGTCGATGTACTGGCCTTCGCCCGAACGGTCGCGATGAGCAAGAGCGGTCAGTACGGCAACGGACGAATACATACCGGTCATCAGGTCGGCGATCGCGACTCCAGCCTTTTGCGGACCGCCGCCCGGCATGCCGTCGCGCTCACCGGTGATGCTCATGAAACCACCGATGCCTTGCACGATGAAGTCGTATCCTGCGCGCTGCGCATACGGTCCCGTCTGGCCAAAGCCCGTAACCGAGCAATAGATGATGTCCGGCTTGACCTCCTTGAGCGACGCATAGTCGAGGCCGTACTTCTTGAGCTGGCCGACCTTGTAGTTCTCTAGCACCACGTCGCTTTGGGCGGCCAGTTCGCGAATAATCTGCTGGCCTTCAGGCGTGGCGATATCGACGGTCACCGAACGTTTGTTGCGGTTCGCAGCGAGGTAGTACGCGGCCTCAGCGGTATCGTTGCCATCCGGCGTTTTCAGGTACGGAGGGCCCCAATGGCGCGTGTCGTCGCCGACGCTGGGGCGTTCGATCTTGATGACGTCTGCGCCGAAGTCGGCAAGCGTCTGTGCACACCATGGACCGGCGAGCACGCGGGTAAGGTCCAGCACACGGATATGACTGAGAGCGCCCATGTTTTTCCACTGTCTCCTTGTATGGCGAGGCGTAACGTGGCGGTGGGGCTGGCTTGCGAGCCATGCGCGCCGCGCGGTGCCGCGATTGTGTCGATGTCCCGAATCTTAAGCGATTCCCGCGTGATGGCTCCATTCGGCCGAACGGCATAGGACGTACGACGGGCCCGGATCATGTCCAGATCCTGGCCGAATGGCCAGACTTGCGCGCATGGGGCGCGGCGGCGCCGCGCAAGGGCGCCGATCCCGTATAATCAGTCGTTTAAGCAACACCCGGTTGGCGCATCCAAAGATGTCGCCAGATCCAGCCAGCACCGTCCCCAGTACGCCATGAAAGCCGCCGAAATCCGCGAGAAATTCCTCAAGTTCTTCGAATCGAAGGGCCATACGATCGTTCGCTCGTCGAGCCTTGTGCCCGGCAACGACCCCACGTTGCTCTTCACCAATTCGGGGATGGTGCAATTCAAAGATGTGTTTCTCGGCGCGGAATCGCGTCCGTACTCGCGTGCCACCACGGCGCAGCGCAGTGTGCGCGCCGGCGGCAAGCACAACGACCTCGAGAACGTCGGCTACACCGCGCGCCACCATACGTTCTTCGAGATGCTGGGCAATTTCTCGTTTGGCGACTACTTCAAGCGCGACGCGATTCATTACGCCTGGGAACTGCTCACGGGCGTCTATCAGTTGCCCAAAGACAAGTTGTGGGTCACGGTCTACCAGGAAGACGACGAAGCACACGACATCTGGGCGAAGGAAGTCGGTGTGCCGGTCGAGCGCATCATCCGCATTGGCGACAACAAGGGCGCGCGCTACGCGTCGGACAACTTCTGGCAGATGGCCGACGTTGGCCCGTGCGGCCCGTGCTCGGAAATCTTCTACGACCACGGTCCGGAAATCTGGGGTGGTCCCCCGGGGTCGCCTGAGGAAGACGGCGATCGCTATATCGAGATCTGGAATCTCGTGTTCATGCAGTTCAGCCGCGATGCGCAGGGCAACATGACGCCGCTGCCCAAGCAGTGCGTCGATACCGGCATGGGTCTGGAGCGGATCGCCGCGGTGCTGCAGCACGTGCACAGCAACTACGAGATTGACCTGTTCCAGGCGCTGATCAAGGCGGCTGGCCGCGAAACTGGCGTGGCCGACCTCACCAACAATTCGCTGAAGGTGATCGCAGATCACATCCGCGCATGCTCGTTCCTGATTGTCGACGGCGTGATTCCGGGCAACGAAGGACGCGGCTACGTGCTGCGCCGTATCGTGCGTCGTGCCATCCGTCACGGCTACAAGCTGGGCAAGAAGGGCTCGTTCTTCCACCGTATGGTGACGGATCTGGTCGCGCAGATGGGCGAGGCGTATCCGGAGCTGAAGGACGCCGAGCAACGCGTGACTGACGTGCTGCGTCAGGAAGAGGAGCGCTTCTTCGAAACCATCGAGCACGGCATGTCGATCCTGGAAAGCGCACTGGCCGATCTGGACGCGAAGGGCGGCAAGACGCTCGACGGCGAACTCGCATTCAAGCTGCACGACACGTACGGCTTCCCGCTCGACCTGACGGCGGACGTGTGCCGTGAGCGCGAAGTGACTGTTGACGAAGCCGCCTTCGACGAAGCCATGGCGCGCCAGCGCGACCAGGCGCGCGCGGCCGGCAAGTTCAAGATGGCTCAAGGTCTTGAGTACTCGGGTGCGAAGACCACGTTCCACGGCTATGAAGAAATCGTCTTCGACGACGCGAAGGTCGTTGCCCTCTATGTAGACGGCGTGTCCGTCAACGAGGTCAAGCATGGCCAGCAGGCCGTGGTGGTGCTGGACCATACACCGTTTTACGCCGAGTCTGGCGGTCAGGTCGGTGACGAGGGTCTGCTTGCCAATGCAAGCGTGCGCTTTGCCGTGGCTGACACGCTGAAAGTGCAGGCCGACGTGGTCGGCCATCACGGTACGCTCGAACAGGGCACGTTGAAGGTGGGCGACGTGGTCAAGGCGGAGATCGACGCGGTGCGCCGCGCCCGCACGGCCCGCAACCACTCGGCCACGCACCTGATGCATAAGGCGCTGCGTGAAGTCCTCGGTTCGCATGTGCAGCAGAAGGGTTCGCTGGTTGATCCGGACAAGACCCGCTTCGACTTCGCGCATAACGCGCCGATGACAGACGAGCAGATCCGTCAGGTCGAAGCCATCGTCAACGCGGAAATTATCGCCAACGCGCCAGGCGTCGTGCAGGTCATGCCGTTCGACGACGCAGTGAAGGGCGGCGCCATGGCGCTGTTCGGCGAAAAGTACGGCGACGAAGTGCGCGTGCTGGACCTCGGCTTCTCACGTGAGTTGTGCGGCGGCACGCACGTGCATCGCACGGGCGACATTGGCTTTTTCAAGATCGTGATGGAAGGCGGTGTCGCAGCGGGTATCCGTCGCGTGGAAGCGATTACCGGTGACAACGCCGTGCGCTACGTGCAGGAGCTCGACGCGCGTATCAATGCAGCGGCTGCCGCACTGAAAGCGCAACCTGCGGAACTGACGCAACGCATCGTGCAGGTTCAGGATCAGGTGAAGGCGCTTGAAAAGGAACTGGGCGCACTCAAGTCGAAGATGGCTTCGAGCCAGGGTGACGAACTGGCCGGTCAGGCCATCGAAGTGGCCGGCGTGCATGTTCTGGCCGCAACGCTCGAAGGCGCGGACGTGAAGACCTTGCGCGAAACCGTCGACAAGCTGAAGGACAAGCTGAAGAGCGCGGCCATCGTGCTGGCCACGGTGGAAGGCGGCAAGGTTAGCCTTATCGCCGGTGTGACGGCCGACGCGAGCAAGAAGGTCAAGGCCGGAGAACTGGTCAACTTTGTCGCCCAGCAGGTAGGTGGCAAGGGCGGTGGTCGTCCCGACATGGCGCAAGCCGGCGGCACCGAGCCGGCCAATCTGCCGGCGGCGCTGGCAGGCGTAAAGGGTTGGGTCGAAGCGCAACTGTAAGCGCAAAGACAGCGCAAGACAGCGCAGACAGCACAGCGCAGACAGCGCGCCGCTCAAACGGCGCGCGAAGGTGAGTGCGAAAGGCAAAGGGCCGCGAGGGTTAAACCTCGCGGCCCTTTTTTATTCCGCAACGCGTGAGCGCATACGTTCACCGGCAATCGCATGCCTTCTGCATTCATCCAACCCAAAAACAAATTTCCCGCCGCCGCTCTAAAATGACCACTTTCCCGCCATCTCTGCGCGCCCATGACCGGCGTGCCGCTCGCCATGCAACATTTCGCGTCCGATAACTACGCCGGCATCTGTCCCGAGGCGCTCAACGCGCTGATCGCCGCCAACAACAGCGGCCATGAACCGGCGTATGGCGATGACTCGTGGACTCAGCAAGTCTGCGACCGCCTGCGCGATCTGTTCCAGACCGACTGCGAAGTGTTCTTCGTGTTCAACGGCACCGCGGCCAATTCGCTTGCGCTCGCTTCGTTGTGCCAGTCGTATCACTCGGTTATCTGCCATGAACTTGCGCACATCGAAACCGATGAATGCGGTGGCCCCGAGTTTTTCTCGAACGGCTCGAAGCTGCTGACCGCACCGGGAATTGGCGGAAAACTGACGCCGGATGCCATCGAAGCCGTCGTGACCCGTCGCGCCGATATCCACTACCCGAAGCCCAAGGTCGTCACGCTGACGCAGTCCACTGAGGTGGGCACCGTGTATAGCGTCGAGGAAATACGTGCAATCGCCGCCATTGCCAAGCGTCGGCATCTGAAAGTCCATATGGATGGCGCGCGCTTCGCGAACGCAGTGGCCGCGCTCGACGTGCATCCGTCCGAAATCACGTGGCGTGCTGGCGTCGACGTGCTGTGTTTTGGCGGAACCAAGAATGGCTTGCCCGTTGGCGAAGTGGTGGTGTTTTTCGATCGGGCGCTCGCCGACGATTTTGCCTACCGCCTCAAGCAGGCCGGTCAACTGGCCTCGAAGATGCGCTTCATCTCGGCGCCTTGGCTGGGTTTGCTGGACGGCGACGTGTGGCTGCGCAACGCCCGCAACGCCAACGCGATGGCGAAGTTGCTCGAAGCTCGCCTCGCCGAAATTCCGGGCGTCAGCATCATGTTCCCCACTGAATCCAACGCGGTGTTCGCGCAACTGCCCACCCAGGTCGCAAAGGCGATGCGCGGGCGGGGCTGGAAGTTCTACGAGTTCATCGGCGCGGGCGGTTGCCGGCTGATGTGCGCGTGGGATACGCAAGCGGAAACGGTCGAGCGGTTTGCCGCTGAGGTGCGGGAGTTGTGCGCGACGGCGGCGGCGTCGGGGGCCGTGTGAGCGCGAATCAAGTCGGCGGCCTTTACGATGTTATAGATGTCCGGTGACAGGTAGAGTCTGCAACGGGCAATGCAGCACAACTGCCGCAGCGCAGGCAAAGCAGCGCAAGCAAGGCAACCCAGGCAAAGCAGTCCAGGCAAAGCACCACCAGCAAAGCGCCACCAGTAACGCATCACCAGTAACGCATCACCAGTAACGCATCACCAGTAACGCATCACCAGTAACGCATCACCAGTAACGCACCACCAGTAAAGCACCACCA
>FTKM01657437.1_pt1 | contig 37544 bp, 68 predicted proteins | sample 1658051 | NCBI WGS metagenome assembly FTKM01 (sample SAMEA3914794, study PRJEB12502) | metagenome | biome: forest; material: soil | place: Canada | collected 2011-07-05 | depth 0.1 m | reverse complement strand
TCAAGGCGCTATATAGCGCCTTGACCTACGACTGAGCCCCGGAGGCTTGAAATGACTAAGCATAATGCAGCATATGTACCACGTGCCGTTATCGAAGTGACCTCGAATGAACGTGAGGTTCTGCAATTCGGCTTGGATGAAATGGCGGTAGGCCATTCGGTCACCCACGTGAATTCGCAGTTGATGAAGAACCTCGAGGGTGTAGCACACGCATTCGAGAACTGCGCTTCGTTGGAATTCGTGAACCTGTCGATAACTGAATCGCAGGTCGAAGCCCTGGAAACGGCCACCATGTGGGCGTCCAGCCATACCATACACAAGTATGGTCCTACTGACGGCGCAGAGATCACCGCCCGTCTGTTGGCCAAGCTGGCGATTGCAATTGCCGACATTAACGCGCAACGGTGAGGACCCCCGTTATGGGGGGCAAGCAGTTCGAACTTTGTGGGCGAATCATAGGCCGTGTGCGAACAACCTACCGCGCCCACCGCAGTCTTCGTTAAAGAGGTCATCAAAAATGAACGACAAGCAAAACAAAGTGGAAGCTAAAAAGCAGGAATTGCGCAACCAAGCAATGCTGTCGGTTGTCCGATCCGTGTCCACCGCCCCTCGCTTTCAATCATGGGCTAACATGGAAGCAATCGTCGCCGCAGTTAAGGCCGGTGAGTTGACCGTTGTCAAAACGGAATCCCGGTCCCGGGTGTATGACTACAAGTTCCTGGACAAAGAATCACTGTTGACCTATGACGGCTGTTCTGACTTCATCCTCGAGATGGAAAACGACCGGACATTCATTGTCCTTCGCATTTGGGACGGCGACAACTGCACAGGTGAGCGGATGGGCGTTCGAGTGACTTATGAACTCGAGGGCAACTGGCAGGTGCTGCCGTTCTTTGTCGAGGCTGTAGGCAATCACTTTGCCGCATACTGCCTTAGAATCTACGACACGCAGCTTGAGCAGGCTAGGCTCGAGGCTGCGAAATCTATCGGCGCCTCGATTCTCGCCGGCATGGTACCCCCTAGTTCTTACGTCAGGGGTTAACCATGTTCAAAGCAATAGCTCGTGGTCTGCGGCTGATGGCCCAAGCCTTAGATTCATCTGGCGCAGACAACGTACCGCCGGTTTATTTACCGGCTGAGTCTGAGGCACGTAAACCCCCACAAGGCAGTACGTATACCAAAACGACCCGTACAGTGTACACAGTGAGGGGCGGTGAACGCGAGGTCAAGACGGAATCACGACCCATGACTGACGCAGAATCGAAGGCCACCGACGAATGCTTCGATTTGATGGACCAGGGCTTCAAACAGATGGACGCGGCGTTCTCGACAATGAGCGAAGCGGTCTCCAAACTCTCCAAGGAGTATAAATAATGCGTATCGTAACCTTGCGTGAAATCCGCCTAATCAACCAGGGCTCATTGTTCCCCGACTGGCAGAAGCGTGTCGAAACCTGGATGACCCAGTGGACGATCCAGAACAACTATCCGCAGTATGTAGTCGAAGACGAGTTCGCGGTCGGCACCGCCCTCTTGGGATGGAAACGATTGTTGTTGGACAGTGTCAACGGTCATTTCAAGAGTCTGATCCCGGAATGGGCGAAGGAAGCCTTCGACCCCGCGATGGCTTTCGAATTCAGCTTTATCCTGAGTCAGGAAGTTGCTGTAGGCGGCACGTTTAACTCCAGTGAGGGAACCAAGCTCGCGGTTGACCTATTCAGGGTTGACGACTACCTGAACCAACTGGCAACACGTCAACTTCGTGAGGCCACTTTCAACATGCAAAAGCAGCCGGAGTAACCGGGGTTAAACTTCCCTGGAAAGTAAATAGAATACGTGGTACAGCGATTCACCTCGGTAGTCCAAATCCCAAAGCAAACCCCTAATGCCCCGGAGGCACAAAATGAACGACAGTCAACTGAAGGCTAGCCAAGCGTACGCAGAGTTCAACAAGATCGATCCGACTGCTGTTGCCGAGCGCGTCATTGGTGATGGCAGCGCCGGCTCTTACAAGAGCTTTGACGACAATCAACAGCTGGCAATGCTTGGCTTGCACATGCTGTACAACAATCACAAGGAAGCGCTGCTCAAGGCCGCAGGTGATACCACGCGCTCGATGAGCGAGGCTGAATACCTGGCTGCGGTATTAGCCCTGGGATTCGAAATCGTCTACACCGAAGACGTGAAGTACGTACGCGAAGGCTACGGCAAGCCTAACCAGGAGCGTGAAGAGACGTACTACCTGATGGCCCACCGAGGCCTGGGTATAGTGCTTCAGTGGGATACGTACACTTGGGAACGCGAAGACGGGACTATGGAACGTACCCGTAACCGCGGCGAGCTCTACGCAATGTGGAAACCGAACGATCCGTCGCAACGTCATTTCGGTATCCTGTCCTCAGGTGGCTGGGATTCGCCGGCGCATCCTGATTGGCGTCATAACCCCGAGTTCGATGACAAGAGCCCTGACGACCTGATTTGGGTCGGTAATTGGGATTGCCGTGAGGGCATAAAGACCAAGTTGCGCCAGCTGCTCGAAGCAGGGACCACACTGCCGCAATGGCCGTCGACGGTTCGCCGTCCCTTCGGCATCTTCCAGTCGCACTTCGACTACTACTCGGCCGAGTACCTGGCAATGAAAGCCCAGGGTGGATTAGCAGGTTTCAAGGTCAGCGCTCGGATTAAAGAAGAGCGGGAAGCCCACATCCGAGGCCTGGAATCCAGCAAGTGGATTTTCGACATCATCGGCAACAACTCGGAGGAACAGTAACATGATCGCACTTGATACCGCAGTAACGTCCAGCCCTGAAGTCCTGGTCATCGACGGTAATAAGAGCGTCATAGGCAAAGGCCTGGTTCAGATCCGCAGTGGCGACGATTGGGTTGGCTGCCGTTTCACTGAAGGTCAGGTCCTTGATCTGGTAAAGGGCCTGGGATTTGACCTCAGTGGCTTTAGCGGCAAGCACACGTATTTCAAGTTCTATCCTAAGAGCGGCATGTTCTTCGACCTACCGTTCGACGCTGAAACTAAAGTCCAGGGTGACCTGTGGTTTGTAGGGCTCGGCGACCTACGCATCGTTGATGAATTCAACTTCAAGTGGGGCTCGGTGCCTGGATGGTTCTACGATGTACCTGGATGCGGGGCGAGCAAAGCAAAAGCTTTAAACGAGGCAGAGGCCGCAGAGGCCGCGGCAGCCCCTACGTTCAAGTTCGGCGACCAGGTTCGCAACCGGTATTGCACCAGCCTGATGTACTTCATTGGCATGTCAGTGCAGGATCCGAAGTACGCAGTACTCGAACGTCAGTCTGATGGTCACTTAGCGGCCACGTTGCTAGAAGCTGTCATCCCCTTTCCCCAGGAGAATTAAATGGATACGATGGACCTCGATCGTATGATCGCCGACATTGCAAACCAGGTGATGGTCAATCCGAAATCCGGTGCTCGTCTCCTGCAAGACGGCGAACGCGAATGGGGCGTGAAGGCTCCGCTGGCTGCCGTGTACTTCCGTGTCCAGTGCCGGGCCGACAACCACGGCTATGAGAATGATGGTTCGACGTACCATCCTGAGTGGGTACGCACGTATCATCGGACAATCCACATCCTAGTCAGCGAGCGACACAACGTGTTTGTCTGTCAGACAACAGACACGGACCCCTCTATCCCCTCGATCGACAAGTGGGAGAACACCAGCAACCATGATTCGTGCTGGTCGTCGGACGGTCTTCGTGTGTTTCGTAACTGGGCTATGGACGCATACGACCACTGCTGGGCACACGTGCCGAAGCAGCACCAAATCAAACCCAAGGACCTGTCGGTGTTCAATACCTTCGATTGGTTCTCCGGCGGCCGCGCGTTCCACTTTGTGAAGTTGACGCGGAACAGCGCAATTGATTACCGCTACGCCCTGACCTCGGTAACTCCGATGGATTATGAAATCACGTTGAAGGATAAGGACACAGGCAAGGAGAACGCACAGTAATGAAATGCTTCGTCAAGGCGGCAGCGACAGCCGCTGTAGCCACCGTGGCTTTAGTAGCATCTGCATCTGTACTACACAAGATGGACGACGGTTTTGTCCCGGAGTTCAAGATCATCGAGCTACCGGCTGAACCTCCGGTCCCTAAACCGTCGTGTTTTGAAGTTGCTGCCGCCCGGCAGGGATTGGATCCTGCGATCCTTAAGGCAATCGCTTTGAGGGAGTCTTCATTCAATCCCAATGTAGTAAATAAGAATCGAAATGGATCGTATGATCTGGGCTTGATGCAGATTAATACGATTCACGTTCCTGAGTTGAACAAGTTCGGAATACACCGGCGCGACCTGATGAAGGCTTGCATGTCGATTCACGTCGCGGCGTGGCTGTTGAAACAGAAGGTCAAGAAGTATGGCCCGACCTGGGCCGCTATCGGTGCATATCACTCCGAGACGCCAGCTGAGCGAGACCTTTACGCAAAGCAAATCAAGCAAGACCTGAAAACGATCAAGACGATCAAAATCCAAATCGCAGGACTGTGACCCCGGAGGTCAAACAATGAGTAACCTTAAAGGCCGCGCGGCCCTCCAACCCCTTAAGTTGGGATTCATCCTCGCTTTAGCGTTTATCCTGACGCACCGCATGCCGGCTTCCACGCCTGACCTGCGTTACTACCTGGTGCAGGGACTATTACTTCTCGACTATACAGTGTTTGTGTTCATAATTTCGTATGGCAGCGGTCTTGCAGACGGTTACCATAAAGCTAAGTCGGAGGGCTAAATGAGCCACTACGCACACTACGAGGGCCAATGCGCTGGTCGGTTACTGCACTTCTTGAGTGAGTACTGTCGGCGGGATTACGATATGGTGACGTTCGAGGGAGGCGGACTGATTAGCCTTAGGGGTGCCAAGTTTGCTACCTACACCTGGGACGCACCGATGGACGGTGGTCGGTCGGATATCCCGACGTTCGTGTTCGAAAAACCGATATTCAACGAGTCCCAGGAACACTACAAGCCAATTCTCCTGAGTCAGGAGATTAAGCGTAAGGCCTGGGCTGATGAGATGAAGGAGAGGTGCAAAGCATGAATAGCAATAAACCCGTTGACTACCTCAAGCACTTCGAGGCCCTGGACAAACTGCTGGACGATCTTGGTGACGGTCGTATCGAGGCTATCTATTTCGGCAACAAGGATAGTGGTGATCACCACCATCGCATCCAGATCATGGCCACCGCTGGCGGCACGCAGGTTGCTTTCCACCGTGCGAACATATCGTTCACCGGTCCGACTTATGGTTCCGGTGAGTACATCGGCCTTCCCGGCAACAAAGAGATTATTCGCAAAGCCCAAGAGTGGCTCCAGGACTACTACAAGATTCCTAATAACAAGATGGTCGCTGACCTGATTCAGCGTAAGCGCGAACGCGAAAACTTCGAATACTACTCGACGCCGGTAACTGACTAACAGGAGATAAAGTGAAATACGCACTTACAGGATTGTTGAAGCACGGTCAGCCCCAAGATCGTTATGTCGTGAGTTTCAACCTCGGCGCGTTCCAGATGTGTGCCAAGAAGGTCAAGGAATTTAACCCTGGTCCGTTTGCCTCGCGGTCTGAAGAAGACCTCGTAAAGGAAATGGTCAGCCATGGCGACCAACTGGTCAAGGGATATGGGGCCAAACTGTTGGCCACCCCGGGGCTTGTTGTTAGTGCCGGTACCGGCGGATACGTCATCCAGGCCTGGGCATTTGCCGGCATCGAAGTCATTCAGCTAGAGGCCTTGATTGATCCAGGTGTCCTGTTCTATAACGAACGAGTAGAACTAGGCATGTTCGAATCGACAGCGAGTACCAATGTCATTCAAGAGGAACGGGAGGCCAAATGAAATCCTTCACGCTGAAAAAGAAAAGCTTGCACTACTGGCTGGCCTCAACCGCCGGCTCGACGTACATCGATCCTGATATCGATATGTGCGCCTATCTCCGTAAGGTTGTCGAATCTGCCCTCAGTTTGTTGGCCATCGCTGCGCTTGCCCTGTTTGGTCTCTATATCATAGGCCATATGACCTACTCGGCATGGTTGTGTGCGTTCGGTACCCGCTGCGTGTTCACCCCGCTCGACCAGGGCGCAGGATTCATACTCCTGTGTGTGGCAGGGGTGTTCTCCTTCGTAGGCTTGTTCCTTGTTCGGAAAGAGTTGAAAGCCCGGTACAAGGCCGGTGCTCCGAAAGATCCTGGCTTCCTTGTCCTGGCCTGGCGTTCAGTCAAAGACAAGACGTGCTTTAAAATCGAATTCAAGGATTGACCATGTACCTGGCCTCGACCTCTAAATTTATAAACTACCACAAGTCGCAACAGTACGACCGTCAGCGGTTAGGTCAGCGCTTCTGCAACATGTATATCAAGGGTGCCTGGCCCGAGTTGTTCTATCAAATCAACGAAACGGTGGCCGCCCGTATGATCGACACGTGGCTGACCGACAATCATTATTCGGATTGTGTGCCCCCTGCGGCACCAGGGTGGGCTAATATCAACGCCATTCATGTAGTCGAGTGGGCAGGTCCGAAAACGAATGTGAACCACAAGTAAATAACCAACACCAAATCCTGACCTTGCCCCGGAGGCAATCGCACAATGTACGTCTACATGAACGCCGCAGACCAAGCAGTCAACGAACTGTTGGCCACCCGCTATCCTAACTTGGATAAACGTATCGTCAACTACCTCAAGGGTCCGGTCAGGACTGCCTTGAAAAAGGATACGTACCGCATGCGGGAGGCTATGATTAGCTCCTATACCAAGTATGACCCAAATAAGGGCATACAGGTTGTAGCCTGGAAGGACGCGCCAGAGGCCATGAAGGCCGCGCTTATGAACGGTGAGCCTCTGCGGGCCCTGAACCCCAGGGATACCGTTCAGTTGGTTACGCAGTGCCTGAAACATATGCTCCTCAAGGTCAAGCTCGACAAAAGAGCTAAGGTGCTCGAATCTCTTGATGGCTATAGCCCGACTGCATTGCGCACAGAGTACAACGAATACATTGACCGCACTCGGGCGAAGCGTCAAGCCCGAGAGGCCCTACATGGAGAGGTAGTGTTGCACGTACACCGTGTAGCCCACAATCACGTAGTGGAGATGGTGCAGTTGTTCAACGAGGCTGCGTTAGGATTAGTTGGTAAGGCGTTAAAGAATTGCCTTCGTGAGAATTACAAGACAAAATCTAAATATACCGCGCGCTCAGGTTACATCGGCTTTCGTCACGTTGTAGACGGAGTTGCTAAGTGGACGTCGCTCGGCGAGCATAACTTCATTCACATTCATAAGGACGCAGGCTTCAAGAGTCGGGATCACCTGGCGTTTCGTAATGAAGATGAATCAATGCCGGACATAGATTCGGAGCTTTGGGATCGCGCACAGAGGCACGAATTCGATGACCTCATTGAGGCTAACCAGCGGACGTTTGACCAACGTAAAGCCGACCGGATGACCCTTGTCACCCGAATTGTTAGCCCCCTTAGAGTCGCCACGAAGACGGGACTAGAGCGGTATTTATTCTCTGGACAGGAGATTGGTCGTGGTACTAGGTCAGTAGTAACTACCTTTGATAGGTTGTACGGTGCCGAGTTCGGAAGAGATGAGTTCCAATATATGACGGTCACCGCGGAGCGGTCAATGGCCGGCACGTTCCGAGAGTTCCTTGAACTTTCCGACCTCGAACGTACCGTCACTGGGCGCCTGTTGCCTACTAGACTATACCACGGTGTAGGGAGGAACCTGGCTGCCGAGGAAAATGCCCGTCAGCGCGACGTCGCCAGGCATCGCCAAGGCCAGTTTGGTACTATGTATGGCGCGCAGCTCATTTATGGACAAATGGCTCCTACTAGGGAAGAGACTGAATCAGACGATCAACGTAGGCTGCGGACAAATAACATCGCTAATCCTCTATCCCGGAGAACAACTAACCAACTGGAAACCCGACAGGCTCAGCGTAATCTCCGCCAGGCCACGGTCAGTCCGTTGCTAAGCCGTTTAGCCGGTGCAGTTACCCCTAAGCCGAAACAGAATTCGTGGTTTAACAGATAAGGAATCTATCATGGACTATTTCCCACCTTCTACTATTCCCGAGTGGCCTAAACGACCGCACCGTGGTGAAGGCCGCCGAATTCAAGAATTCACCTTCGACGTAGAGAACGTCGGCGGTCACTGCCTGAAGAAGGCTCGCATCGAAGTCGTTAGCGCCCTTTATAACGAAGGTCGGCCGCTGACGTGCATCCAGTGCGGCCGTCCTACAACCGAAGACGCCGAAGTTGCCTGCGACCACTAAGGACTTTATCATGGAAAATAAAATCGACACGACCAAGAAGGTCAGCCTTATGCAAGCCTGTATGCAGGTCAACAAGGACATCCATAACGCACATTATGTGGACTGGGAGAAGTTTGGCACGGCCCTGGGCTTCCCTGACTTCTACTGGGGTCAACAGCCGGACGATGCCGAAAAGCGTATCACCGCTTATTACGTGAAGGCCTGGAACTGTACGGATACCTGGGTCGGCATCGTTGCTTACTTCTGGGACGGATCCTTCGTCGGATACTCTGTGCAGGAAGCCCGCAAGTCCGGTATTGACTACTATTGGGTGGGCCGGGAAGCTGTTCGGCAACTCCGTTCTTACATGCAGTCTGAGTTCGACCTGGACAGTCTGTCGTACTGTGACCCTGATGCTGAGCTTGACGAATATTCGACTTTCAAGTATCGAGACGCTGTGGTAGATAACGAAGGCGTATGGGACGGTGAACCTGTAACTGTGGATCGCAAAGCCACCCACGAACTATGGGAGGCACAGAAGCCAAATAGCTTTGACAGGGCATTATTTAATCGACTGGTAGTCCGTACCCAGGATCACCAGATGTGGACTATAAAGGCTGAGGAATACCACGTCCGACTTCGAGTCGATAGCCCCGTCCTAGACCACTCACAAAAGGAGGCTGACCATGGCCAGTGCTAATGAACGTCCCGCAGAAATTCGCCTAGGTCACGTTGTTCGTTCGCATAAGCTGATGAACCGAGACCTTCATGCCACACTGACTGTCGCCGCTGCCTTCGAATACAAACTTGAAGTCACAAAATCCCTAGGTGGATTTGAGACCGTGGTCAAGCGTGCTTCAATCACTGCCAATTCTAACCGACTTGCCATCTTGAAGATGAAGCGCTGGTTGGACGTTCGGTATCCCGTGAAAACAACTTCCCTAGAGAAGGATAGTGCTAGGGCTAACCTGGAGGCGCTGTTTGCATAATGGAAATTTCGGCTCAACGTAAGATTGAAATGATGACCATCGCCCTAGAGAACTTGATGGACGAGTATCGAAAGACGGCTATCGAGAACGGGATCGCTGATCCTGACCATCGGGAAGAGATGCGGGCTGCGCAGGCGGCGTTAGAGGCGCCAATAAAACGGCTTATGGCCCCTCTCCGCAATTCGATGGATAATCCTAACGCTCTAGCCCAGGCGCGACGCGCAGACTTCCTGCTCAGTGGATACCGTCGGTCTTTCATCTGGTTTGGCATCTTGAACGGCGCTCACCGTCGTGGCCACCAAAATGTAGAAGAGGCACTAGATGCCGCAATTGAACTTGGGCGACAGCCCGTTATGGGGAGTGACTGATGGTCAACGTGGCGCGCAAGCCCAGGAAATCTGAGGCAACAAAACTAGCCAAGGCTATCGTGAAGTCCCGTACTCGGATCAGGAGACCTGAGATCTCTGCGGAAGACCAGATCCAGATCATTAAGAACAAAGCCCGTCTGTTCGATTTGGTCCACCGTATCAACACAATAGGTTTCCACTCTTCTTCGAAGTATTTCGCGGTCACCGCTAACCTAGTCCCCGGTGAGGAAGACTGGGGATGCTCTTCGGTTCCCGTTGGATTCAACTACCAAGACACAACCAGTCTTGTGGTCACTGACCGGGATGGTGAGAAGTGGTCCATGAGTCCTGGATCACAGGACTGGGTCTTTGAATTGATAGACACTATGCTGGATCAGATTGACGAGGAGATCCGTGAAGCCCGAGAGGCAGCAGACCGGAGGGCCAAGGCTGTCGAGCGTGCGCGCAGCAAATTAAGCGAGGAGGATTTTGCTTTGCTGGGACTGAAGTGAGGTGTTGTTTTTTCGCAACAGGCTAGGTACAAGCTAGGATTGTCGTTTTCAAACTAAAATGCTATAATCATAGTGCGTAGCTCCAGGTTTGTGGTACGCACTATATAACTGACAACTTTTAGGGACCGAATAGAAACATGGCACGTATTTATTGGACGGAAGAAGAAAAGCAAGTAGTGGCACGCGCTTCGTTCGAGCACCGCATTAACGAAATGGGACTCGCAGATTGGGTATGCGTTGACCGCGCCCAGCAACGTGTTCTCCCTATCTATCGCCATCGTGCATTGAATTCGAGCGTGGCGCATCTTCCGTGGCTGAAGGCCATGTGGTCGGAGATGATGATCCGAATGAAGGCCGGTGAGTTGGAGCCCTTGCCGCCGTCCTACGTCGCACCTACCCCTGTTGTACAAGCGCCTGTTGTTAGCGAACCTCCTGTGGTCCGCAGCCTGCATATCGAACTTACCGATCCCTTGTCCTTGGATAGTAAGACCCGGTTGACGTGGAAACCACACAGCAACGGCCATGAACCGCGTTACTCCGAAATTGTCGCGCAGCGTATCAAACCTCTCGTAGACCCCCGCGTCGAGCGTGATTATGCCTCGTCCGTCAAGGAATCTGACGTCCGGCAACCTGCCCCTACCCCGGCTAAGGCACCAGCCGCTAACCTCGGTGGCGTCAACACCCAAGACCTGATTATCGAGTTGATGACTCGGATGACCCAGATTCTGGATCCCGAGGCAATGAAGGCTCAGATGGAGCAGATTGCTAACGACGCTATTACAGCCCGCGTATCAGCCTTGGCCTTGATTCGTCAGGAGCCTAAGGCCGACGTTGTTGAGCTGAATTCAGGCGCCAAGCATAATCCAGAACAACAAGGTGGGCCTCGCGTAGAGTTGGCCAAGGTTCTAATCCTGGGACTGACTTCTTCGCAAGAAGGGATGCTGAGCAATGAATACCCGGGGATCAATTTCTATTTTCTGTCCGGTATGGAAGGGATCCGTCGCATCGAGAACACTCACAAGGCAGTTGAACTGACGTTGAAAACCAACTGGGTTAAGGGCCACTTGTCCACAGGTGGATGGCGGAATTTGATTCAGGTTAACGGCTTCGACGGTATTCGTCGGGCCCTGAAGGAGAAGTTTAACATGGTTCCCCTTCGGTAAAACGTCAACGGGCCGGCGTGTCCGGCCTCAACTGTCTTTGAGGTCTTAAATGAATTCCCCCCACTATCAAGAAATGATTAGTCGTGTGGAAGGATTCTTTGTCGGTGACATGCTCAACATCGAAGAATTCGCCACACAACAAACGTATGAACGGCTTGCTCGGGTTATGCTCTGTGTAGAGGTTGCCCTGACCCGTAGCCTGCCTGAAGGTCAGCAACACTGGTTCGTCGTGACCTCGGTCAAGGCGCTCCGTGCCGCTTATCACGGCATGCGGGAATCTGAGGCCACCCATTTACCTGGTTGGCCGACCTTTGCGTCAGAGGCTCCTGCAACAGACCTGATCCGCAGATGTACCCTGAGACTTCTTGGCGTGGATATGCGGATCGACAATGACGAGACAACGGTCATGCTGTTCAACATGAAACAGATTCGGTACAAGGGCTACCGTCTGTCTCATATGAAGTTCACCGAGCCCCTTAACTTAGATGAAATCTAATGAACAAGGATACCGCTATCACCATCATGGGCTGCGTGTTCACCGCAGCCTCTGTTATCTTGATCGTCCTGGAACATCCTAATTTTGGTGCCGCCTTCGGCGCATGGGCTGTTGCAGCGCTTCTGTGGTACCTGTGAGGAACCAAATGAAACTCAATCGTAAAGGTTGGGCTGTATGGCCAACCAACGTGTGCCACCCCGTCGAGGTCATTGACTACCACGGGGACAAAATGTGTGTGGTCCGTGTAAAACCTGAGGTGTTTGACGCAATTGTCCTCGAGTGTCGATCAATAAATTACCACCTGGAGGTAGGTCCGGAAGTCTGTACGTTCTGGATGAGGATCGGCTATATCAGCCGTTGCCCTTATGCTGAGGATTTCAAAGACTTCAAGGGCCTAAAACGTATCGACCGGCACATCTTGGCCGGCGGTAAACGTCACCAGTTCCGACCTGTCAAACGTAAAACCAAATGGCGCGTGTACGGTCACGGTCGTTCGAGTCCCTTCGTTGGTCACCAATATGACGAGTTTTCAACTCTGGCCTCCGCTGTCAAGGAAGCTCGAGGTCAGATCCTGACCCTCGGTCTCGAGGTCGTCGAAATCGGACGCGATTACTCTATCAGTAACAATCGCGCGTACTCGACCTTTGGTTCGTGTGCCGAAGTAGAAGTCTACGCTGATGGAACCGTCATCGTGTACCGGGGCCGTAAAGCCCACAACCTGAAGCGTCTTGGGGATGGCGACAAAACGATGCAGCGCGGTACATACTATCGCGGATTCGGGAAGACTAAACTCACAGAGTTCCCGACGCGTCGCGCCTGGGCTGGCGGCCGTCGCCAGAAGTACTTTGTGTCCGTCAAGGCAGGAGATTTGAAATGACAGATAGCAGCGCTAAGCCACTAGCCCCTATCAAGGGCGTACCTGTGCCACACTCCATAGGCAGTTCGGCCTTTGCGGCATTGGATGCCGAATTCGTGTGGATGCACTATAACGTTCCTTTGATTTGGGAATATCGAATCGAAAATCCTGGCGAACCTGTTCGGTATGGGGTCGCTAAGTGGTCGGACGTAGAAGTCAACGATCAGGGGCTTCCGGACTACACCAAGGTTCGTTACCACCTGTATGAGTACTCTGCCGATGTTTTCGAGACTATGCGGGACGATCTTCTCGCAAAGAACGGGTTGATTCGTCCATGGTTTGAACGCGCCCCTACAAAGTACGTGGTAGACGTTTGCGAGCACCAAGACTTCAAGATTTTGGATGTGCGATCCGTTCAATGGGACGAGATTGACGAAGACGATAAACCGCAACCAGATGCACGACTTCGGTGGAGTGGCAATGACGGCGAATAAACGCGAAGCCAAACCTTGCTGTGACGTTATGGCTCAGTACCGAGAGGTAGTTCATAACTACTACACGGCAGGGGGTGAGCACGAATGTGCAGCTACGGCACACGCTGATGCCGACGAAATTCATCTGAGCACCGGATTCGATTCGGTGACGTTGAAACTTAACTTCTGTCCCAATTGTGGAGTTCCGCAATGAACGACAACACACGCAAGGTCCCACCTGGCTATATGTTGGCCAAGGCGATTAAGATCGCGGTCGATAAGTTCGACGGTCACTTCGACAAAGGCGGGATGCCCTACATCCTGCACTGCCTGAAGGTCCTACACTACCTGAATTCGGAGGACGAAGACGAGCAGTGTGCCGCGGTCCTACACGATTTGGTTGAAGACGTGTTTGCCCACGATCACCAAGCCGGGTACCTGTACCTTCGCCGTGAAGGTTTCTCCGAGCGCGTGATCCTCTACGTTGCGGCCCTGACGAAGGCACCCGACGAGACGGAAGAACAGACGGTCAGCAAGGTCTGCCAGTATCGGGCAACGATGAAGATCAAGCTTTCGGACCTTAGACACAATTCGGACATCCGACGCCTGAAAGGTCTGCGGGAGAAAGACTTTACGAGGCTCCAGAAGTATTGCCGTATGCACGTAGCAATCACCGAGCGCCTTGGTTCGTAAATAACAGGTAACACAACCTGACAGGTCTTTTAATAATGAAACCAGCTATTCTTACTTCTGCAAAGAAGAAATATCGTGCAGCCCAGGTCGCATACTACAACAAAAAGCCGACGATGACCGACCAGGAGTTCGATGGTCTCGAAGACTTCATCCGTAAGGCTGACCCTGAGTGGCCTGGCTTGGCCAAGACCGGGGCTCGTGTTGAAGACAAAAAGATCGAGATCGACCACGAGCGCTTCATGCCCTCGCTGCGTAAGAACTACCCGGAAGACCAACCGAAGTGGTTGGCTCGTAAGCAGATCCGCGGTGTCAGTAAGTGGGTGGTGATGGATAAGCTGGACGGCACGAGCCTCCAGCCGATCTATGACAAAGGCAAGCCGGTCAAGCTTGTGACCCGCGGCGACGGACAACGGGGTGGTGACATATCGTTCTTTATCCCGTGGTTGGTCAAACACAAGATCCTGCCGGCCAAGATTCCTCAAAAGACGCGCACGCATTTCCGTTGTGAAGCGCTGATGACCAAGCTTGCGTTCGAGAGCAATTGGAGCCGCAAAGCCAAAGGCGACAAAGGATTCGACAACGGACGTAACCTCGTCAACGGGTTGTTCAACCGCAAGACAGAACATCCAGCACTGAAGGACGTGCGAATCGTTGTCCTTGGAGTCTACGGCCAGCCGATGCTCAAGGGCTTGCACCAGGCACAAAGCTGGGGTTTCTCTGTCGTCCCTTACTCAAGGTCCTCAGATCAAGACGAAATCGAACCTGAAAACCTGAGCCGCCTGCTCAGTACGGCACGTGAAGACGGTAAGTACGATATGGACGGGCTGGTACTGGCCGACGCTGACTGGATCTTTGACTATCCGGAAAACGACAAGCCGAAGTACCAACCAATGGCATTCAAGGTCAACGATGTGTCGGGTGCGGCTGAGGTCAAGATTGAGGAAGTTATCTGGCAAAAGACCCGCACAGGTCGCTGGCAACCGAAGATTAGAATTCAACCGACTATGATGGACGGGGCGGAAGTCGAATTCTGTACGGCGAACAATCCGGAGTGGATGAAGCTCAAGGGAGTAGGTCCGGGAGCCGTGGTCCAAGTCCTGCGTTCCGGCGGTGTGATTCCTAAAATCGTGTCGGTCACGAAGAAGGCAAAGATGGTTCTGCCTCCAGGCCCTTACACTGTAAAGGGTGCCTACTGGATGATTGCTTCAGCATCGGGCACTGACCCTATGGTCAAGGTTCGTGGTATTCACCACTTCGCAGTAACAATGGGTATCGAGAACATTGCCCTTAAATCGATCATCAGGCTTCACGACTGCGGGCTGCTGAAGTCGATTCAGGATTACTGTGTCTGGCCGTGGCGCAACAAGAATGATGCCGTCAGAGAACGGCTGCTGATTACCAAAGCGGGATTCGGTCCGAAGCAGGCGCAGATTATCAATCGGCAAATCTGCGATGCAATGATGAAAACCATTAAGCTTAAGACCCTGATGGTAGCTTCCGGATTCTTTGACGGTCTCGGGGAGAAGAAACTCACTCAGATCGAGGATTTCGGTATCAAGCTCAGTCAGTTTATTGACGAGCGCCCAACCTACATCCACAAGCATCTGATGGTCGTCCCTGGGTTCCAGAACAAGACTATCGCCAAGGTTATCGACGGGTATCATAAGTTTAGCGAATGGTATGCAGTGGTCCGGAACACACTAGATGTCGACGGTTCAATCGTCAAAGCCTCGGTGACAACTGGCCCGTTGTCCGGAATGAAAATTAGCTGGACAGGTTACAGGGACAAGGCTCAAGAGCAACTGGTCACTGCTGCTGGGGGTGAAGTCGTTTCCTTCTCGTCCAAGACTGACGTCCTGCTTTATCGTGCAGGTGGCAAGCAGAGTTCCAAGGTTGAGAAAGCCGGGTCCAAGGCCCTGCGCTGGGATGACCTGTACAATAGCGGAGCATGGCTAAAATGAAGTTTGCCCTAACAGATACCGTGCGGTACCCGATGCTGTTCTGCAGAGCAGGAGTACCGACGTTTCCTGGTGTACACCGAAATCGCAGCTAAGATCGACACTGATGCTCAAATCATCCAAGCACTGGAGAACAAATAATGACTGAACTGAACAAGTTTGTGGAATTGCTGATCGCAAGCCGCTCCCAAGTCGGTAGTGACCGTGAGAGCCAACTCGTGCTGTGTCCTACCCACCAACGTTCGGTTGCGGTGTTCAACGAATTGAGGACTCGAGGTCTAGCTGGCGCACAGTCGATGCACTTGCACCGATTCCTGAACGACAGTGAAATCACGGAGATCCTCAAAAAATTCAACACGAACGACGTGTGGACGATTATCCTGGACCTCGGTATCATGTCCCGCCTGTGTTTTATGAATCATGAGATTCGATCCGAGAGTAGTATCGACTACTTCTGGGCAGGCGACAAACCTGTCGAGGGGCAGTGGCAGTGGAAAGAAACCAAAGCAGCTATGGCGGATGCAGGTCGCCATGATCGTTTTCTGGAGTTCAGCCGTGAAGCCGACTTGGACGATTGCTTGGACGACGGGGATTCCGACTACGATTTTATCCGCAATTGGGTGAGTAGTGGCCGCCCTGGCCTTGCTCGGATTCAGGCTGACCTGAAATTCTTGTACCAAGACAAGGACGCCGACGAAGACGAAGAGGACGAAGCTCCCCGCAAAGCAAAGAGAGCGCCGACAGTAGAGACAACCTACGGAGTCCCGCGATATCCGATGCTTAGTGACGAGGCAAACGAGAAGTACCGACTCCAACACCAGCTGGTGTTGCACCAGATCGTAGCTAACCAGAAAGCAGGGATCCAATCAGTCGTCGTCGGGGACGCCCGAAATCGTTTGGAATGGATGCGTTCGCAGCTTCGTGGCCTAGGCGTCACCTCTGTCGCTGTATGCCATAACCACCCCACCACACGCGTAGTATCCACGATGCTCCAGGAGTTCGGTACTGCAGAGTTAGATGTACTCCTAGTTTCGGCTACCATGCTGAACCGAATCAAGCGCAGCAATTCCCGTATCGCAGGATACCCTGACAACCAGACAGTCTGGTACTCGACGACCCCACTGTCCCCGATTGTTCTAGAACTAGTGGACAAGGTCAGTGGGGGCAACGTGCAATTCCGTGTTTGGGCCGGCTGCTCCGCCCAACGCCCTACAACCTTGAATGTCGGTGACTTCGATCCCGAGGTTGTGGCCAAAGTGTGCCCCTTGGCATCCTTGGCGCAGGACGCTGCTCAGACTAAGCTCAAGTCTCTTGAGACGGAGATCGCGGAGCTTAAGGCTGCGCTATTCCAATCGGAGCGCAAGGTCAAAATGCAGGTCAGACCGTCCGACGTACTGCGCCGCTATGCTGCAGGGGCCGTCGAGGTCTCGATGAACAACCATGAAGCTCTGACATTGGCTTCATATTTGGAACATTTGGAATGCGTGGTCAAACAGGTAGTCGAATCCTCGTTGATGGATAATCCCAAAACCAGAGTGCTTATCGACGACACGTTACGCCTAGGTCAAATCGTAGCTGAACAAATGGGAGATCAGTGATGGGTATCGGTCCAGGTTCACGTTGTAAGTCCAGTCCTTACGCGGTCTCGGATTCAAATCCAAATCCCAAGGTTTGGAAACTGATCCGCGAGAAGTGCGTAACCTCAACTTCAGGTCAGCAGGTACTCATTGTCGAGGTCAACTACCCTCACTGCACGAATTTCGAGGGTAACAAGATCATGGTCTATATTGGGTTCTCCCGCCTTGACCAATTGGTAGGCCCTTTAGGCGGTGAACTTGACCCGCATTTCCAAGAAACACGCTTTGCACCTGTGGCACGTTTCAGAGCAGACAACAGGGGCTGGATCCTGGCCCAGGACTTCGCTGCAACTATTCGCTAATCTGGCTAATCAACTTTAAGGACTGACCGACATGTACACCAAAGACTGGTTTGAAAACGGCTTGAAGTTTACGCAACAGATGGACACTTCGGATGACTGTGCGTATTATCAGGATCGCGACGGTAATCTGCTGATGAAAGTTGATAGTTCAGGCTCCGCGTATGACGCCCAGGGTAATCACCTTGGTGACTTCAAGATGAACTACCCGAAGGATAGTTGGAAGTACGTGCCGAACGAAGGCCCGGAGATCGTCACTGATTGGTGGAACCTGTTCGACCGTGTTGAACCGTTTGTTGTCGGCCAGTTGTTTGGTCGTGGTACTTTGGCCGAGGCGTGCGCCAAATGATCGTAACGGTTATATTAGGCCTGTTGGTCATGTGGATGGTTCTTTGGCTGTTCCTCAAAGGGGAGCTATCCTTTCCTCTTAAAGGAGCCCGCTGGGCTTACACCGCACCGATCAACCTAGTCGTACTGTTGCTCATCATATTCTGCTTCGGCGCCCTGTTCGGTTCGGCTGCGGAGCTTCACCAATACATTTTTCCTGGAAAGAACTAAATGATAGTCGATGACGAAGTGGCGGCCAAAGTACCTGAACTAGTGGCTATGTTGATGTGCGACTACCCGGTTCTCCGGCACTCGATTGAGCGCGATGTCCATGCCCATCGTTTTACCCAGGTACAGAATCTAGTCGACGGTGATCTATACTGGTTATTGAACGCCAAACGGATACCAGGAGAGGGTGGTCACACGTACCGTACCGTTCGATTCCCGGGCATCGTTACCCTAGACGGGGACGACATTACGATCTGGACATCCTCTAGTCACGAACCTTTGTATTTGTCCGCCATGCCTTTTATATATGGTGCGTACTCGATGCCGAAGTACCAGCAGCTAATTCAGCTGGCTCGGATTCACGAACGTGACGGCAACGACGAACGAGCATATGCCGTGTGGATGCAAGCCCGTGAGTTAGAATCGCCTGACGACCGACGTTCTAGAGAGGCAGCACGCGCACGTTTCGCGGTCGTCAATCCACAGATCGGTCCTGAGTGGATGCCTAAGCTGGTTAAGGAAAGGATCGAAGCCGCCTTCGCTGCCGTAGACCTGGCTGCAGAGCTTAGTAAAGAACAGATAGAACTAACCCAACCGAAGGACAAGCTGTCGGACCGTTTGTTGGCCAAGGTTGGTCTCCGTCGAATCTCAAAGGACACAGAATGAACATTAGAGAATACCGCGCCAAGATCAATGCAATGCTTGAGGGTCTGGAGGCTGTACATGGGCCTGACATTCAAGTCTTGGCCTGGGACGAAGGCCGCGGTCGTTACTCTGAATCCGCAACCCTGGACTTCCACTTTGACACCGTGCAAGCGTCGCTCGTCCACCCTGCACCGGAGGGTGTTGAGCGTACGGTCGAGCTTCCCTACATCCTGTTTGGTCGCTAACCATGATCCTCTGCTTGATTGTCGCATTTGTCCTGCTTCTGTTTTTCTTTCTTATTGTTACAGCAATCGAGAACAAGAAGTTCGAAAACCCTGGCCAGTACATCGTTCCCTTGGTGTACCTTGTAGCCGTCTTTTGCTGCGGTGCTCAATTCGGCATCGCGCTTGAGCTTCACCAAACATTTTTCCCCGGAATGGTATCTAAATGACCTTCAACTTCCAGTACCGCCTCCTAGAACTTTCTGGTCACATCGACAATACCAGTTCGGCTGTTGCACATGTTGTTATCTTACCAAACGACAAGTTTGCCACTGCCACCACGATGTCTCTGTTGACTAGGGTCGTCGGCCCCTGGTCTGTAGTCGGCTATGTGAGCAAGGAGGAGGCTGATGAAGCGATCAGTAAGTGGAAGACTGCGGAGAATGGTTGTCTGATTATCGACCTCGATAACGTCGAGCGTCTGGCTCTGCGTTCGAGGCGCGCAGAGCTGCGGCATAATAGCCAAATACATTATCACTATGTAGGTGACTCTTCGGCGCTCAGCGAGAGCCAGATCCTTCGTATCAAATACGCAACCACTGACGCAACTCGTAGCTCGGAGTACACCGGACTGGTCAGGGGCGTGAAGTCGATTATTTCAGGTTGGACTTCTAGTTTTGATTGGGGTCATGGCGCTGAGCTTGAAAACGTGGTCAGCCTAGTGGCCCAGATTAGAGACACCGGAACTGCCGATTCCTACGCCCCTTCGCTCGACCAGGAATCGAAGCTGATTCTTGAGATTAGGCAGCGGGTACTGCAGGTTGCAAATCATGTTCAGGTGGCCAACGGCAAGCAGGTTATCGTCGTGGACTCGCAAGTTATCGCCCAGACCCTGGCAGATGAGCTTGATGCCCGCGGAGTTCGGTTCTACCTGGCAGTCAGTCCTGTTCCTGATCACCTCAAAGGTCAGTGCAATAATTGGTATGCAGATCAATCGATCGCGGTATTGATCGTCAGCTTTGAATCCCTGGGGGCTATGGCACGTATTAAGCCAGTGTTCCACCTGGGAGGGGCCTCAGAATTCCATATTATCAACAGCACGTGGTCGCTGCGGAAGAGGAAGTTGCTCAGGTACGCAATGGCTCAGTCCCATGAAGGACTCCTTATCACTGGCGTCCGGTCCGGGCACCGCAAGATGCTGCTGAAAGCTTGGGTCAAGGGGTGTACCGAAGACGATATTAACGCCTTGGTCAGCGACATCCGGGACCTCGATAAAGGTAACGAGGAAGACGGCAGGGAAGAGGAAGAACCACGGCCAAAGAAAGTGGCCTGGACGAAGGCACCTAAGGAAGATGACGAGGTAGCAGATCGTCCCCCGTTTCCTCCTTACCCCACGTACACCAGTCAGGCGCAAGACCGGTACATCCCGGCTATGATGCACGCTATCGAACTCCAAGCCCAGGAAAATTCTCTGGAAGATAACTCGGTGCGAACGCTGGTTGTAGTGGATACCCTAGTCCGTGCCAAGTACATGGTGTATCAGATTCAGGCCCGGGGTGTTACTGCTGACACTATCAACGCTGACATGCTTGTTAAAGACCGCATTCAATTGCTTAACGATTGGGCTGCAGGTGTGTTCTCCACGCTGGTCGTTACTCGGGGCATGGTTCCCGTGGATCGTCTGATTCTAGCGTCGCCGACGCTGAAGATTTACAGCGCAGTCCCGGTCATTGGCAACCACCGTGCCAACCTGTTCGGAAATCCGTTCCCGAGCAAGGCCGTCAAGCAGACAATCTGGCGCACAGGTCGTATCCCGAACTTCCGGGAAATGTTCAGCCCGTCAGTTGCAGATACAGTAATCACCAAATTCGATATTACGGACCAGATGATGGAAGCAGAACCCCAGGCAATGAAGTTAGGTGAAGCACTGGAGGCCAGCGGCGCTGAAATCGTGGAATCTAAGGTCAAGAACCTGACCGAAGAGAACTCGTTGCTTGTTTCTGAATTGACCCGAGTCAAGGAAGAGTTGGAAACGACCAAGCAAATCCTTCGTTACGCTGCCGCCCCATGGGGGTCAGATAACCTGGGTGCAGCTTACGGCACCCGTGGTGAGGTGACTATTCCGGAAAGAGATTACAAACTCGTGTTGTCGTATATGGACAGACTTGAGGATCTTGCCTCCCTAATATTGAGAACCCAAAACGGTGACGAACTTGATTTGGTTCTAGCCAGGAAGATTGCAAGTCTAGCCAAGGTCGACGGGACGTTAATCGGTTCGGATCTTTAAGAAGGAACTAACGCAAGATGAAACCCCTGATTCTGTTATTAATAGCGGGGGCCTACTTTATAGGCAATCTCCTGTATTACCTACCGTGGTTATTGGCCACCAAACGTAACCATTCTTCACGAACTGCAATCGGTTTGGTGAATTGGTTACTAGGCTGGACTGTCCTTGGCTGGTTCTGGGCGCTATTGCTGGCCCGTTCGAGGTCTAAAACGACTAACGTCCAGGTCGTAGGGGCCGTTGGCACTGATACTGTTGATACTCGGTCGGCAGTTATACACCGGATCGTGGTCTTGGCGACTCTATCTGTGGTAGAGACCTTTCTGCTATCGGCTGCCTTGGACTTGGGAGAGACCACCCGACCTCTGGTACAGGCTTCTTCCCCGTCGGTGACCGTGACGCCGGTATCCCTTATAGGTACGCAGCAGTCAACGGTTTATCCCGAGCAGGTAAACCCAGGGGCCCGTACCGACAATGGTTACTACCACACGTCATTCAACTGCGCTTCGGCAACTGTGGACGCCGAGCGTTTGATTTGCGGTGACCCCGGGCTGGCGGCCCAAGACGTGGCACTCGCCCGGTTGTTCGCCGACACGCGGGACAAGGTACCAGACTTCACGGTCCTTCGTATGCACGCCCGGGAGAGCCTGAAGTTCCGCGACACTTACTGCCATGACGTTCAATGTGTACGTGACTGGTACTCAACTCAGAACCACTGGTACGCTGACATTTTGGCTTCGACAAAGTAGCACTAGTCCCCAGTAAACCCCTGTAGAGCCCTGTGCTTTGCAGGGGTTTTATGCCTTTTGCGCGTGGTTTTCAGGTGTTGCGAAAATACAACAGTCACTCTACGGTCTGCTGTAGTCGTCTGTTTCGTGCTATAATGAAGTACGGAAGTACAAAACGTAGCAAAACAACGACCGTAGTAAAACAAAAAGTGAAAGGGGTTTCAAAATGAGCGCAATGTCGAAGACGATCAAAGCCGCAGGGGTGCGTGTTTCGGGTCTGTACTTTCAAGGTGAAAACGTTGAAGTCAAGGTCCCGGTCGTCGGAGTCGTCACTGTGTACGAGGCAAAGGCAAAAGTAAAAACCAGAACGCGTAACTTCGTGAAGCATCTCAAGACGGTGTTCGCTGACCGCTTCGAGTTCTTTATCGAATGTCAGGGCGAAGGTTACGACGTTGTAACTGTTGGAGATAAGGCGAAGTTTAAAAACTTCGAAATCCATGTTGATTACAACATGAACCAAATTCGTGTCCACAACACTGTGGTTATGAAGTCGATGGAAGAACTTGAAGCTTACCTGGGCAAGGTGAAACGGAAAGCAAAGAACAAACCGACGTGGGCGAATGATAAAGCGCTGAAGGTCAAAAAGCAGATTGAAAAGCTCATGACCAAGACGCACCTGAACTCGACTAAGATGAAAGACAACGAAATCCGCAGCAAGGTGATGTCGTTCTCCTTCTAAGACCAGAGCAGTTGAGGCGAGCCCCTGAAATATGGGGCTTTGCCCTTTTCATTTTTATGGACCTAACCTATGTTACGTACCGACACTGAATACGCAGAATGGCTTATCAATCGTTCTTTGAAGAAGGGCGAAACCAGAAAGATGAAACGTGCTCTGAACGCAGCCCTGCGGCGTAATCGCTTGGTCGGTAACTATGAACGTGCCGCCCGGAGCTTGCACGAACTCCGCAAGGTCGCGCGGTCGATGCGTAAGTTCCGAGCCTACATGGCAAAGGAGCATCCGGGCGGGGTGGCCGAAGTCAGAATAACGGATGACCAGGAGAACGGTGATGTCTGAGCTCGTTGACGCCTGTGAGAAGTACATCACCTCGATAACTGACATCGATCCCGAGAACATTGTTACTGGGGCGGTGAAGGGGGACCACTGCTCCTTCGAGCTTTACGCGCTCCCTTATTTTGGATCCAGAAAGAATCTGGGAACGAAGGTTTCGGAACGAATCTCGAAACGAGTCAACGCTGCGCTCTTCTTGGTCGACTTCATGGCTTACGGGGCTATGCGTTGGACGTGGAAACTAGGTGGCGGTCGTAGCATCGTTCTGACCGATGTAGGTTTTGACGGCACGGTTCAACTCGAATTGATTAACAAGGAGAACGGGAAATGATCGAGCTTTGGTTTCACTACGTCAACGAGCGAGACCTGGATACGGATATCGTGATCCACGCCCCGTGCGTACCTCACATCGGATCGTTGGTCGAGACTGGCGAGGGTCAGCGTAAAGTAGTAAAGCTGGTGTACGATTACCATAAGAGCAACGGTGAAGTTCGGGTCCACGTCGGAGTCAAATGAGGTGCATGATGACAAAAGATCAACTCATATTCGCTATGAACCGCGATAAGGTCGTGGTTCTTCCTCCCCAAACCAAATCTGGTACGGAGTTTCACGAAGATCCTGAGGGCCTCGAATGCCTTATCGAGCGTATCGATCGGGATGGCAGCGTGCATCAGGCCGTCCTCGTTGACTTCGAAGGCAATGAATATGTCGTCGACGAGCAAGACTTCTCTGACATTCGCCTGGGACACTGATTATGTACCTCGATTACAACGTCAAGGAAGAGACGAAAGTCTTCCGGGCATACATGTATGACGTGATACAAGCCCGCTTCGGCTTGTGTCCCTCGGCAACTTCGGCGGCTCGGGTTGCTCAAGAGGTAGACCGATTCTCAATCTACCCGGCAGGCCTGGAAACTGGTCTGATAATCACGGTGGATTACACCCTGGAAACCGTTAGGGTGTCCAACTGTAGGACGGGGACCGAGGTCGCCTGGGCCTACCTTGGCGACTTCAATCAACCGAATCACTTCGGTCACTGGTTCGACGAGTGGTGTCGCGTAATGTCGAATTCGGCAACGGCAAAGCGGCGCTGGCCGCTCCTCCTGTAGTAAATAACAGGTACACTTCTGCACAGGAGGATAAAATGACTGAGTACGCTACCAAACTCCGATCCCAGATCGCGCATGCGCTTAGGACGCTTGACCTTTGGCGATCCGAGTACCATAACTACAAAGACCGTGCTGCCCTACGCAACTACTCGGCTGCATTGCACCGTGCTTACGGTAAAGTCGAGCTGGCCCTGACTGCCCTGGGCTACGAGGAATTCCGACCTGCGTACGATACGCTTTTCGCCGAAATGTCGAAATTGCCGGCGTATGCGGAAACCGAACAACGAGGAAATTGAAAATGAGTAGCGATGAAATCATGGAGATCATTAGGGCCCACCTAGTGCTTCGGATCGAGGACGGCGGCTTCACCGATGTAAACCGACGGAACGTTAAGGTCATGTGGGACCGAGGCGGACGAATGAAGCCTGTTTTACTCTGCGAAGCTTCTTTCGATGTTACTCAACGCCGTGAATATGAGGGCTGAAATGATTAAGCGTGCCATTCTTTGGACGATCAATCCCCGTCGCAAGGTCAGCATGGCCACGGCCTACATCCTCTGGTTCTTGTTCGGCGGACTGGGTTTGCATCTCCTGTATGCACGGCGCTGGGGTATGTTGGCCTTGCACTACGCGGCAGCCTTCGTGCTGGCGTTTGGGTGGTACGTCAGTCACCGAGGTGCTTACCAGGAACTGCACGACAATGAGATTCTGGCCTGGTTGGTTGTCTTGATCCTAGAAGCTGCGATCTTGGCCCATCAGGTAACTGAAACGAACAACAAGGTCGAAGGGACGTCCGCCTTAGCCTGGCGTCAAATATAAACCCCGTCCGCGTCCTCAATCCCTTAACCTAATAAGGATATAATAATGGAAGTCACACTTCGCAAACTCCGTCAGTACCAGGCTTGTTACTTCGGCTACAACACGCTCGTCGCTCACGTTACCGGCCAGGAGCAAGAGCAAGTCTATGGTTATTACGTTGACACTCCGGAAGATTGGGAAAACCGTCCAATCCCGCTGCTGACAGTCCTGAAGTCGAATGATCTCGACGATACGATGTGGGCAACACGGGCACTGGATAGGGCTCACGACAGGGACCTTCGACTCCTGGCTCGCGAGTTTGCGCTCCTGTGCCGTTCCGAGTGTCTGCCGGAACAGCTGGACTTGTTCGACGAAGCCATGCAAATGGCTAAGGACGCTGCCGAAGGTTTGATCGATCTCGACAGTGGCACTGCACTTCAACTTATAGATAAATTGTATACCGAGGCGTTGCGCCGCCGCTATTTGGCCAGCCACCCTCTGGCCGCAGCGCGAGCTATTATCAAGCAACGGCCCTACGCTGCGGCGTGGGAAGTTCCCGTCTTCGTGATGTCGGTGCTGGACAAGTCCCTGGCAGAGGCCAAGATGGTCGACCTCTGCGTGCAAACCTTCACCGGACAATCATGGTGGCAACGATGACTGCAAAGACAAGTAACTGGATCTTGACCAGTGACGTTCTGGTCTACACCGGACAGGGCGCCCAAGACGGTAACCTGCATCTGTTGGTTGTCAACAAGGCCAAATTGGGGGCACGGTGGCCCCAACTTGTCCGGTACCAGCATTGGTGGTGGCGTTGGTCAATCAACGAGAAGCAGAACTGGCCGGACATTTTGGTCCCTATCTGGGGCCACGGTAGCTACACACTTGTCCATTCGGACGAGAAGATCAACGAAGACGAACAATCCGTCATGTACCTGGACTGAACGATGGCCACAAAAGCAAAACGTTACTACCGTGGTGTGTGGATTGCAGACAACACGGATATCGCCAAAGCTCTCGACATAAAGAATGCGAAGGGCGAACCTGATCCGAATTATGCGCTGGCGCACAAGCACTTCGACGCCGCAATGAAAGACTACCACCGCAACTTTCCGAATCCGGAGTTCCCCGATGATCCGCGCCGTGTGTCAACTACTTATCGCCTTCCTGGTCTGTGATACCGCAGTCTACCTGTTCAGTCAGGATAAGCAGGATTTGATCTGGGTCCACCAAGAAGGTATCATCCGGCTGGCTAAGAACAAGATGCACTATGTGCCTCGTGAATGTGAAGCCCAGGTCCAAACCCAAACAACCGACGATCAAAACGAAACCGAGGATAAATGATGACGAATCCCAATGCTAGTCCTGAAAGAAAGAAATCAAACGCTCGCGTCAGCGCAGCCAAGGACGATATTCAGGCCGTGTTCAAGAAGCGCAGTCTGTCTCCACTGGAGATCCGTTTTGTGCTTTCTGCTTTGATGCACGATCAAACGCTGAAGGCGCTGTCGGCCGAACTGTCGCAATACGATGAAGATCACCAGGCAGAAGAGCGAATCAAGGCCCAACACAAGCCTGCAGCAACGAAGCCAGGAACCTCGACTGTAACGCAGGGACCTGATGGAGACAGGTGGGCAATGCGCGAACGGGTCAAATCCCGTGTCTATAAAGTAGTTAGCGACCAACTCGGAATTAGCAGAGCGAAAATCAAGGAAGAAGATTCGATCATCAACGACCTAGGCGCCGATTCGTTGGATCAAGTCGAACTTGTGATGGCTATCGAAGACGAATTCGGAATTGAAATCCCCGACGAGAAAGCGGAAGCTACTGCGACCGTCTGTCAAATCATCGACGGGGTGACTGAGGAATTCCAGCGCCAGGAGAACGTAAGGCTCACGAACGCTAACATCGCGGCTGCTACTACTTCGATCCCGACTGATCCTTCGAAGTATTAACTACACAGGAAGTAAATATGATTGATGAGACGCAAAGCGAAAATCTGCACAAGCTTTTGAATATGGATTTGCTCCATGCTATGGACGTTGAGCGTCGGGCCCAGGGCTTGTCACTGACCGAATGGGCGAATCGTGCTTCGATGGCCAAGAACGCATTGTCTCGCATCCGCAATGGTCAGATCGGATTGACGCTTTATACGTTGACCAAGCTGGCACTAGCTCTGGGACTGACCCCGAAGTTAAGCTTGGAACCGAATGACGTTGATCCTGAGTGGATGACGACAAAACAAGCAGACGAACTGACTGCTGTTCCTGTACCGCATTCAGTTACTGAACAACCTACTGACGAGGAACCCTCGTATGAGCATGAAATCCAAAGCCCGAGCACAGAAGCAGCGGGAACACCAAAAGAAATTGAAGCTCCAGGAGGAGCAAAAGCTGGACAAGAATCTTCAACGGTTGAAGGATCTCCAGGGAGGGTTCGCAAAGACGTTCCTCCAGCGTACCCAGACTCTGCGTCAATCAGGCATCTCTGGCGCAACACCGGACAGTCGGAGCCCCGTACCGAGCCAGACGGTCTCCGTATCGCCAAAAGCAATGAAAGGCTTCTCAAGCCGAAGGTTAAAAGTACTCACGCAAGCTTCAGCGATTCCGACCTTGCGTCATCGGTCGAGCAGTTCCTCAAAGAACGCAATCAGTGACGACAAGCGCTTTGTCGGATCTACCGGCAAGAAAGACAGACCCGTCCTGACACGTGAGCTTGCCGTCTTAGTCGAAGGTGGTGAGGGCGAGGGTGGCGGCCCCCTGGTGATGACCCGGGAAGAGGCTAAGGCTTACACGAACCTTAGACCGCAGACGTTACCAGAGTCCGAGCGCTTTGTCGGTTCTACAGCAAAGAAGGTCAAGCCAGAGCTGAGGCCGGACTTGAAGAACCGGATCGGTCCTGCGTATAACAAAGGCCCTTCGATGCTTTTATCGGAAGGTGAAGTAGCAGCCGAACGCAGAGGTGAACTACGAAGGAGATCGTGATGGGTATGTACTATAAAATCTCAGACTTGACCCCAAGACCAGTCCTGACTGAGATACGGTGCGTGAATGTATTACTCGCTTATCGTATCAAGCGAGTGTTGGAAGCCCAGGGATACTGGGTATTTGTTATAGGCCACGAGGTCTATTTCAATCATAAGGCTGTGTGACAGCTTAAGCCTACATAGGCTCATAAAGGGAGCATAACATGCTAAACAAATATTGGACGTTGCTTCTGTTTGCGATGCTGGTCGTTGCATTCACCGTCTCGGGGCGTGGGACCATGATTTTACCGTTCGTTATGGCACAGTCGGTGGGCTACGCGATTTTGGTTTTCATGGTTATCTACTTGGTGCTGGCAGTAGTTGAATGGACCGCAGGCATCGATATCGGCATTACTAAAGCCCAACAGGAGTAACGATCATGCACTACCAAATTATGGATTACGATGGCAATCAAGGGCGCCTGTCTATAGTTGATTGTCTTTGGACCGCAGAGAGACTAGCCAGTCGGGTCCTGGCCCTACGAGTCTGGGAAACAGGTGAGGTGTTCAAGCCCCTCCCTGAAGGCGAAGTTTGGAAATGGGACTCCCCGCGTATGACGGCTATCATCGCCACTCTTAAGTGGGCGCCTTGTGGTCGGTTTGCCGAACCCCGCAAGTTCACCGTCGGTTATCAAGCCCTGGAAGGATTGATCTCCGTACCAGCCCGCAAAATTATTGATGAACTCTACGACCGCGTTTAAGACCGAGGAGAAACTTATGAGCACCAATCGCCGCCCCTGTCCCCACTGCCTAGGCACACAAGAGGAATGTGGATGTGGCACCGGACGCTGTGACCACTGCGCGGACGGTACCGTTGCTGGCTATCCGTTGTATCAGAAGAAGTACGTGACTCGTTATTTGAGTCCTCAGTCAGTGGAAGAATTGGCGCGTTACTGGTCCGATCCCACAAGGGATGAAACCCTTGGGCAGTTTATTGCCCGAGTTGCAGAACAAGCCGTTTCGGAATACAAGATGGCACTGCATCGCCAGTGCCCGACCGGAGACAAGCCTACGCTGATGTTTTACCAGCGCACCCTGCCGCAGGAAATCGAAGCTGATGAGCGTAATGCTATCTGGGAAGAAAAGCAGAAAGCCTCGGCCCACGCCATCAAGTCCCAGGATCAAGGGGGCGCGGAATGAGCCTAGTCGAAGACTTCAATAACAAGAAGACCTTGGCTGCCCAGATCCAGGATCTGGGAGACCAAATCGCTGACCTTGAAGCTCGCCGAGGTGAACTCAAGCAACGCCTGTTGCGTGTGGACCACATAAAGGTCGTGACACCTAATGGCATTGCCTTGTCTCATACTATGGAGGATATCGGAAACGATTTTCTTACCACGTCCGCGATCTCTATTCATGAAGAAGGCCGCGTTCGGTATGCCCAGTGTTACTACAACCGCAACTATGAGTCTATGGACGCAGATTGCCGCCCCTGGATGGTCACTCTCCGAGAACGCACTACTGGATCGGTCGAGTTTCAAGTCAACCCTACTGTAGGCCGTACCGTAGGTTACAGTAAGACTCTTACCCAAGAGGGGGCGCGGTCCATTGCCCTCAGCTGGCTGCTTGAAGGACTGCTACCCCTCTTGAGGGGCCTGTAAATGGGTAGTGAGACGCACGTTGTAAGGGTAAGAAAGAACCGTCGCAAACCGAAACCGTTCAAGCTTCAACTGACGAAGGGTGAAAGTGCAATTCTGGCGTCCTTTGTCTTTTGCCCTATGGGAACCAACACGTTGGGACGTACTGGTTCCTTGATTGCCCGTACCAACCTCCGCCTGTTCTATCCGTTGTTTAAGTTTCCTGTACGGGACAACGGTCGTATCCCATGGCAGGCCAACGTGACCTTGGCTTGCCGCCGTTTGCAGCGTCAAGGCTATTTGGCGCAAACAGGAATTGCTCCCTGGACATCCCAGAGGAATCCATCGGAGGGGCCTCAATCCGGCACGAGTCCAACGTTTAACCTCACCGAGTCAGGTGTGTACTGGGTGCTGGCTAACTGTGACGAGCAATACCTACCGCCTGCCAAGGACGCGATGGCGATTTACCAGGATCGCCAACATCGCATACCTCCCGAATACGACGAGTTGAATCGTCAATACATAAACGGTGTTAACTTGGAGCGCTTCAATGAAGAAAACTATCGAACTATCGCCGACCAAAGCTATCAGAGTGGAGCCGGTACTGATTGGCGGGAAACCTTATATCGGTCTGCGACAGATGTACAAGACGCAGAAGAATCCTGAATGGCAATTTGGCCGTCAGGGCATTACGATTGACAAAGCAGAGGCCGCTGCAATCGCAAAGACGATTGCCCGTTATGCCGAACTCGACGAGGACAAGTTCACTGAACTAAAACTCGGCGGGGATAAAGACGAGAAGGAAGAAAAGCCTAAGGTCAAAGCTAAACCGGCCCGTACTTCGACCAAGAACAAAACAGGTTCCAAGACTGGGACCAACAAGGGCCGGAAGGCTCCGTGGGAGGATGAATAATGGACACTACACTCAAGGCACTTCTGAAGTACGCGAAGTTTGAGACTGAACCTAATCTGACCTGGAAGGGTCTGCGGGACAACGTACTCGCCGAAATCTATCATCCGGACATGACGTTGGAGAACGTTCTCCAGGTTTGTCTGACCGCGTACCAGTATGCGGCGGCTGAGCCCCGGTTTGAGTTGGCTTTCCGGCACGACCCTATGCGTCATCTGATGGTCGCTCCCTTGGATTACATTAAGGATCCGTGGTCGGATAAGACGACCTGGTCTATCGAGGGCTTCTATGACGTTATCATCCTTCGCCTTATGATCGAACTCCGCCTGACTCGTGTCGACTGGTGCGCGGACGAGTTGACGGCATAACATGTGGTTTATAGCATCTGTACTGGCGTTGCTGGCTTCGGTATTGACTGGTGAGTGTTTCTTGGTTGACGCAGTAAACCTTCCCTTTGCTATATGGATGGCCACCACGTGCTGGTGGATCCTGTTCCTGTATCTCAGGTCAGAGGTAATAGAACCGATCCGTCGCCAGTTATACTCGTACCAAAACGTTCTGCCACCGAATCTCAACATGGTATGCAATCCCCGCTTCTTCCATTTATGGACCCTAGGTCAATGGACCGCTTGGGTTCAGAATCACATAGACAAGGACAAACTATGAACCACGATCCCGATTTTGGTACCCCTTTCCGCAATCCGGTGGATCCTCGGGTACGGCGACACGTCAATTATTCTAAGACCGGAGGTGGACCTACCGATTGTCCAGTTAATGTAGGCCAAGCTGAGGCGTGGAAAGCCTGCTGGTCCGTATTGCAGGAGGTAGCCTACGATGAGTTACTTGAGTGTCCCGGCACTGGTGTCGAGGCTGCCGTGGCCATGATCCTAAAGTTAGCCGACAAAGCCAAGCTGTACGACCAGATGGTGGCCGAGCGCCCGGAAGAGCAACAGGAACTTCAGGTCCTGACTGTCGAGGAAATGAACATCCGTAACGCAGAAGCGTAACGCAGAAGCACAGCAGCATGGCAATCGCTTAGACCACTGAAATCCAATCAAAGGACATCCAATGAAAGTCCCGACACTCACGAAGTACGAACTGCGGCACCTGATGTGCCAAAGCCCAGAGACCTATGAGTCGTTGGCTTCCTATCACGAAGTCCGATCCACGGAGGCCGAATCTGTGGAACCTGGCCTAGGTGAGTACCACGACCGGCGCAAGGCTGAAATGCTGGCCCTTGCCGACCACATTCGTCAGGCTCACGAAGAAGGCGAAGGCGCTGTATTCGAGAACGACAACGGCGAAGGTCTCTGAACCACATTCAGTAAATAAATCGCGTAAGCAAACAACCTAACCAAGGACACACAATGAACCTGAACCAATTCAACACCGTCGCCGCTTCCGTAGCTCAAGAGTTTCTGGCCACCGGGCTGGAACCGCACCAGTTTTTCATGTGGGCGATTCACAAGCAAAACTCGATGTATGAACTACCGATTGCAGAGACGCCAGGTTTCTCGGCAATCACAGAGCCGGTGTCGAAGCGTTTGCAAGGCTTTATCAACACGCTGAACAAAGAGATCGCCGAGGGCAAGGAAATTATGGCCCTGGTCAAGGTGTACGAGGCTGATATCGACCATACCGAAATCCTGGAGTCGCCGATCCTGCTGACCGCTGCGCTGACCAACTATGGTGATCTGGAGCACCATGCGGCCTCCAAGCTGGAGCAGGCTTTCCGAAAGTATTCGGACGAGATTGAGGAATCGGACCTGGGTTACCGTGACGTGCTGCAAATGTTCATCCTGGTTTCTATGGCCGACTGGCACGCAGACCTCGCAGTGTACAACCGCAGCGAAAGCCTCAAGTATGGCATTCCGCTTGAGTCGGTGCAGAACGTGGTCATGAACTCGAACTTCACGAAGCTGGGCGCCGATGGTCTGCCTATCAAGAACGCCGATGGCAAGTTCGAGAAAGGTCCGAACTTCGTTCCCCCAGAAGCGCACATCTCTGCATTGCTGTTCGATGCAGATTTGCTGATCGGCGAGGCACACGAGGTTATCGAAGAAGCGACAGTAGCTGAACAGGTTACGCTTCCGCTGCTGACCAATCCCATGTCGGAGGTATTCGAAGCCATTGACGCCGCCGCCAACTACGAAGAAGAGGAAGAGGAGGATAGTTCCTATGACATCGAGTGATCCTGGGCTGGTTATCGAAACTGGTGAGAAGTCAAGCCTGACGGCTAAGGAAATCATTCACCAGATGACGGCATCTGTAGCTGAGACTATCAGCACGAATCCGGTTAACACCGAGCAGACTACGCGTGACCTGCGCATGCTCCGCGCTGCGGCATCTCAGCTTATTGGTCGGCTTGTAGCTGCCGATCGGGAAACGGACGTTGATGAGTTTGCAGACGACTTTGATCCCGAGGGTGACGATGACGGGTCAAACTGTGATTAAGTAGGCTAAGGCCCAGTGTTGTTTCTATGCAACACTGGGCTTTCCCATGGCTATTCGAAACCAAGGACATATGTTATAATAGAATCAAGGGAAACTGGTTCCCTGTCCTTAACGAAACAGGAGCTTCAAATGGAACTCAGCACCAATCAAGCATCGAAGCAAATCAAGGCAATGACGTTTGCCAATCGCGTTATCCGGTCGTTATCTGGCGCAGGTGTTGCTGTCACTTGTCGTCCTAATCGACTGTTGAACTTGACACTGACCGGCCCCTTCGGTGGGTACTTCTACACGCTCGACGCCTCGACGCCGTACGACACGGTTGCCGGTATGATGCGCGACGCGGGTTACGCTCTGGATCGCCGGACCGCTACCTGGAAGCAACGTGGTCAACAAAGTTTTCAGCTTCAACGTTCCTCGCAAGGCTGTACCCTGTTTGTTTGATCTACCTGTAGTACCAAGGCGCCCCTTGAGGGCGCTTCCTATATTCTTCCTACCCTGGACTATAACAAATGAAGCAAAGCACGAAGCGCTGGATCCACACGGGTATGTCGGTCGCCGCACTAGCTATGGCATGCGGTTCGGTGTTCTTGGCAGGCTGTGATAACCAGGCCACTGTCGTCAATGAGAACATGAAGCAGGACGCGGATAATTTCCGTATCCCGCGCCACATCCGTGTTATCAACACGCGCAGCCAGCAGCCGATCTATGAACTGGAAGGCTACTGCAACGTGGACAAGGGTGACTCGCTGCCTAATGAACTGGTCTTCATCTGCAAGGCCGACGACGGCGGTTATCGGAAGAACTTCGCGTTCCTCAATGACAACGTGACGGTTTCGGTTGAGCAGCTTGGCACTGTTCAGGAATCGACTTTCCACTACAAGATCATGTTCAATCCTTCGGTCGTCATCCCGAATATTGAGCTGAACCACGGTCAATAAGTCTTAGGGTATCCGCTAACACAGGGGTACCCTAATTCCGCATTTGTGCTAAGTTGCGTAGGGTTGATCGCAAATTTTAATTGATGTCCGAATCTATTCTCTGTTAAAGGTTTAACCATGATTAACCCTATGCTCATTACAGCTTCCATGCTGAGCTCTTTGCTCGAAGCACTCGCAACACTCTGTATTGACTACAATGATAATGGCGCGGAACGCAAACCTGACTCGGAGACAGCCGCCGAACTAAAGGCCATCCAAGGTCCCGCTTTGAAGCTCTGGGGCAAGGAACTCCCGTCGCTGCGGGACTCCTTCAATGCGGCTAACGCAGGTCGTAATAAGGCCGAGCAACTGGCACTCCTGGGTCAGGAGATCAAAGAGAAATTTGCGGACTTCCGTAGTAACGAACGCTTCACTGCCCAGGAACTTGAACTCCTGGCAGCCCTGGGCTCTTACCTGCGTACTGATTCGGAAGTTGCGTGGAAGAAGCTCCAGAAGTTTGCGGGTATCTTGAACAACCCGTACATTTCCAAGCGCATGGCTCCCAAGGTCGGCTCGCAAAAGAAGAGCGGCAACGAGTTGCGTACCCTTGTGCATGAAATGGTAGGTCGTGACGATACCGCACTTACCCTTGATGAAGCCGCACAGGTCAAGGAACTGCACCCTGACCTCTATAAGCAATATCTGGCTTATCGCAAGCAACACAATCAAATCTGGAAGGACGCCGCAGTCTCCTATGTCCGCCAGAGTGGAGAACACACGGTTCCCTACGAAGAGTTGTTGGCCTACTTACACGCCAACGGTATCGACCACATGCTTCCCCTGGGTTTCACTGGCAACGTTGATGACCTCATGCGCATGTACACCCACGACGGTCACCTTATCGACGGCGTGCCCAACGCAGTGACGTTCCCGGAAGTCATCATGAACCGTACCTATGGTACACCAGGTGGTGGCGACTTCGTGTTCCAAGCCCAGCGCTCAGGTGGTGGTCCTGGTCCCTACTTCTACACCACGGACTACAAGAAGGCTGCATCGAGGGAGAAGTTTGCCAAGGTCGCGAACCTGATGCCTAGGCTGGACCAGATGCAGAAGAAATGGTTTGCCCTGGTCAAGAAATTCGATCCACAGAACCTCCAGTCAGTGGCCGCAACCGTATTAGAGATCTTGTATGAGTTCTCGGCACGTGTAGGATCGGTGGGTAACGCGGCTGGTGGGTCCTCTACTTTTGGAGTCTCGACTCTGCTAGTCAAGCACGTCAGTATCGATCCCCAAGGTAATGTGATCCTGCGTTACAAAGGTAAAGATGGTGTGGCGACCGTTCACCGTATGGCTGTCAATGATCCGAATCAGAAGTACCTGTGCCACAATATTCAGATGTTGATGCAAGGGAAACAGCCTAAGGATCGCCTGTTTACAATCGCCAAGGCCACTGGCAAGTTCGTAGCCGTCACGGCAGGTCAAGTGAACCAAATGTTCAAGGCCATGGGCGCCCCAGAGGGCGTTACGGTCCACAAGATCCGTACAGCACGCGGTACTGGTCTGTTCAATGATCTGGTGGCGAAGCTATTTGACTCGGGCAAAGTTCCGAAGAACGAACAGCAGGCGACATTGTTGCTCAAGAGCCTGGGCGAACAAGTTGGTAAGCTCCTGAACCACGTAAGGCGGGGCGTCAACGGCACGAAGGTCACAGGGGTCACGGCGCTCAACAACTATGTTGATCCCTCGGCACAAGTAGCACTGTTCCGACAACTGGGCTTCCGGCCGCCCAAGTTCCTTGAACGTTTCGACGTAGGTCTCGGGGACTGAGAATGAAAACCAGCGCAACAGGTCGCCTACGGGTTACAGCACTACCGCAATTGATTAGCGGTCAGGATTTTGGTTTGTCTGACGTAGAAAACAACAAGAAAATGTTGGCTGAGCTCAAATCGGATCCAACCTTCAAACAAGTCAAAATCGGATCCACACTTTTAGGTCAAGTTTCGGATAGGTTAGGCCTAACTCTATTTTTCGAAAATCGAAGTCTCATTAGATACTACGTTCAGGTCACTAAAGCTCAATTTAGCGGAATTCCTAACGCAGTTGTGCAGACCGCAGTTTGGAGAACACCTGCTTCTGGGGTGGCACCTGGTTTAACCAGCAAAGTGTTCAACCGGCTTATTGAAAAATATGGAGCCATTGTCAGCGACAAACTACACACTGACCGTGGTCGAGACTTTTGGATTGACCAATTAGCTTTGGCGTTTGACCATGGTCGAAAAGTAGGTTTTCTAAATAAAGGTCAATTAGTCGAAATCGATGCTCAGGAAGACCTTAGTCGCTACTTGGATTCAAAGAATTTCTCATATGGTTGGGGTGACAACGCCCAGTTCCAGAATTATCGCTTCGTCATATTCAAAGAGAAGAGACAATGAGCATACTACACCTAGCAGATATGAAGGCCGTAGGTAAGAAGCCAGGAGGCTCAGCACAGGGCGGAGTGTTCGAGGACGACGCAGGATCCAAATGGATCGTTAAGTCCTATGGCAATGACGACCAGGCGAAGTCGGAAGTCTTGGCCTCCAAGTTGATGCAGGCCGCTAAATGTGGTGTAGCTGACATGGAACTCATTGACCTCGACAACCGGTTCAAAGGCGGATTGGGTGTTGCGTCCAAGCACATCGGCGCCTTTGAAGACCTGGATCCTAGTAACCAGCTACACCGTAAGGCAGCATCAAAGGACTTCGCCGCCCACGCGTGGTTGGCCAACTGGGATACCATCGGTCTGGAGTTCGATAACACGGTTATCCAGAACGGTAAGGCCGTCCATATTGATCCAGGTGGCAGCCTTGAATGGCGGGCTATGGGTGGTAAGAAGGGAGAACGCTTTGGACCCCAGGTCGGTGAACTTAGAACCTTGCGGGATCGGCATATGAATCCCACATCCTCGCAGGTGTATAAGGACATGACACCCCCGGACCTAAAGGCTTCGGCAAAGAATGTGCTCTCTGTTTCGGACGCCAAGATCAAAAGCCTGTGCAAGGCTTACGGACCGGGACCGGCCGCACACAAGAAGTGGTTGGCCGACCTGTTGATCGAAAGAAAGAATGACCTGGCCAAACAAGTACAAGGAATCAAAACTATGGCATTCAAAAGGGGATTAGTAGCCTTAGGTGCTGCCCGGAGATTGCAACTGTCTGTCATGGCTCATAAGCTGAACGAGAAATGGGAACCTGGTGTGCGGGGTTTTCATTCGGCTACGGGGGCTCTGATTGTAGCGGCCAATACTGGTCGAGTGTTACTGCAACTCCGCAGTCCTACGTCAGACACACCGAACACTTATGGTCAGTTCGGTGGATCGATTGACGGCAACGAGGATATCACACAGGCGCTTACGCGTGAGATCGGTGAGGAGACCGGATACTGGGGACCGATGATCCTCCGACCACTGACACCTAGCAAGCATCCCAAGAAAGACTTCACGTACTACAATATGGCGGCCTTAGTACCGTTCGAGTTCGATCCCCAAATCAACGAGGAGTCTGGTGGCTATATATGGTTCGATC
>FTKM01001984.1_pt1 | contig 38870 bp, 53 predicted proteins | sample 1658051 | NCBI WGS metagenome assembly FTKM01 (sample SAMEA3914794, study PRJEB12502) | metagenome | biome: forest; material: soil | place: Canada | collected 2011-07-05 | depth 0.1 m | reverse complement strand
ACGCGCCGACCTTCATCCTGACGGACGACGCCAAGCCCATGTCGAAGGTGGGCTTCAGCACCTGGTTTACGGAGAGTGCACGCGACGCGGGGCTGCCGCATAATTCGAGCCCGCACGGCCTGCGCAAGGCCGCCTCGAGACGCCTGGCCGAGGCCGGGGCGTCGTCACACCAGATCGCGTCCGTCACGGGTCACTCGTCGCTCAAAGAGGTTGAGCGGTACACCCGCAGCGTGGAGCAAGCGAAGCTGGCACGGTCAGCGTTCAAGCTCCTGCCGAAGAACAAGGCGTGACCACAGATTGTAAAACTCTGTAAAACACCGCATATTTAGCGATTAAAAACAGTTGGGTAGTAGTCCCTCCTCGCCTACCACTTCGCAATGAAATCAATGGTCTAGATTGTAAATCACCAATCTAACAACCTTTGATTCCGTTACTGTTTCTCGCGCACTGTAAAACACCCTGCGAACTATTGAGCAATCCTCAAAGGTTCGTTGGCGCCTGAAATTAACCCGCCGTTAATTCGCCGGACGGCATCGGCTTGGCGAATTAACGGCGGATTAACGCGAGTGGTTACGGGCCATGCGGGGGCCGAACGCCCGCGGCGACGACGTGCTGAATGATCGCCCAGGCCGCGGCCAGCCCCGTTACTACCGCCGTCACGGCAGATGTGACGAGAGCCATCTTGCCCGCGTCGGCCAACTTCTTGCCCGCCTCCCGCTTGTCGCGCACCCAGGCGAAGTCCTTTTGCGTTGCCAGCGGGTTGTCGACGTCGACGCCCAACTTCTGCAGCACGCTCTTCGCCGCCGCCTCGGCGCCCCTCGCAACCAAGGCCTCGAGCTCGGCCTCGGACAGGGTTATGTGACGGGCGCCGGGCGTGGGCATCAGGCGGTCACCGTCAACGTCGTGACGCCGCTGGCGCGGATCTGTTCGCGCAGCGGCCGCGCCAGGATAATGCAGCCGAGCGACGCGGTGAAGTTCATGGCCTGGTTGTCACCATGGATAAGGAACCCGCTGCGGCCGAATGGCTCGAAGCCATACGGCGACAACTGCGCCACCACCGGGCCCTTGTCTTCGTAGGCATCGAACCACTTGTCGATTTGCCACTGGCCGGCCGGGATCGGGCCGACATCGGCCTCAGCCTGGGCGAGTGGGTTATTGAGGCCCGCGCCGTGACCGGCATAGCCGTGGCCGACGGTATTGCCTTCCGGGTCGATCAAAGCCCCGGTCTTCTGCTGATATGTCCAGCTTGTCATGTGTATGCCCTTTGTTGATTCCGCGCCGGCGAGCGGCAGAACCTGGCGGGGTAATCTCCGCGAACGGCGCCCGGGCCGTCAGGCCCGGGTCTTGAGGTGCATTTTGGTCAGGATCGCGTCGCCCATCAGGGATAGGCTTAACGCGGCACCGGCGATGATGCCTTTGTGGTGATGATCTATCGCCGCGCCAAACATGCCGACTACGCTCGCCACGATTTTCGCGGCCAAGGTGACGAGCGTCGGCGAAAGTGTGATGGGGCGGATTACTCCGCCGACTGCTGGGGGACGGTGGCGCCGCCCGTGCCCGTGGTCGTCACGGTCGCCGGGGTCGAGGCGCTCGACGGCAGCAACATGCCTTCCAGCACGCTGGCCAGGCCTGACACGGCCGGGTCGATGACGGCCTCGGCCGGGATCAGTATTTTAAAGATCGGCTCCGAGGTAGCCATGGCGTCGATACCGGCGTTGACCAAGGCCGCGGCCAGGCCCGGCACGGCATCCTTGAACGCCGACAGGGAATTCGACATGGAGGCGCCGAAGGCCTGGACGCGGGCGTCCGTGGACTTCATAGCGGCCTGCTCGAGGCTCGACAGGAGCGAATAGACGCCGCCGATGCTGAGGAGACTGGTGGTCATGGTATTTGCCCTCCTTGGGCATTAAAAAAGCCGCCCTAAGGCGGCTGCTGGGTTTTGGGTGTGAGTGGCGCCCCTACGTGAACAGCGGCTTGCCGGCCGTGTTGGCGAGCGCGCCGGTGCAGAACTGGTAGTCGCGCAGGATCAGCTGCGCCGCAGTGGGGATGTTCGACGGGTCGTAGCCCTGCGATGTCATAGCGGCGATGCTGTCGTCCATGTCGTGGAAGGAGGCGCGATAGACCTGGCATTTGGCCGAGGACCAGAGCGCCATCTTGGCCGCCGGGCATGCGACGAGCGCCGGCACGCCATACAGCAGAGATCCGGCCGGCTGCCCGTTGATATAGATCGTGATGTTCGGACTCGTGCCGAAAGGCTGAACGCTGATGGCGATCTGAGCGACCGAGCCGGGCGTCAATTGAACGCTCGATGTCACCGTCGCGCTGCCGGACCCGTTACCGATGACGGCTTGGGGAGACAGCCCGTTGTTGGTGGAGAGCCAGACCTGCGCGTTGCTGGTGTTCACGCTGAGGCCAAGGAAGCCCAGGAGCTGGTTGTTCGTTGTGTACCCAGTCGCGGGGATCTTGATCCACTGGATGTAGACGTATTGGTACCCCTTACCCGAGTTCGTGCCGGACATGTCGAATTGTCCGGCGGTGCCGACCTGGATCTGCGATGCGGTCGCCGCCGGCAACGTGCCGGGCATCGTGATCGAGCCATCGGCGTTTGCCGTCATGTCGGCGCCATTGGTGCCGTTGGCGACGACTGCAGAAATGCCGCTGACCAGGTCCTTGTAGGCCGTGCCATTGGCGAGAAGGCCGGGCACGATGACGTTTTTCGTCGGCTGACAACGGCCATCGGTGAAGTCGAGCAGCCACTTCGTGAAGGGTAGGATGACGGGATCGGCGTAGTCTTTGATGCCTGGCAGCCCTGCAATCGTAGCGGGATTGTTGAATACGATGGTGGATGCGACGGTCATGGCCAGCCTGCTCCGACAAGGAAGTTTTCGAGGTAAAGCGCCCAAACGTTGGCGCCGGTTTGATTGGGGTGAAGGCCATCGCCAGCACGCAGCGATGTCGGCATCACGTCGTTGCCGATATCGATCGTGTCGGTCGGCGTTGGCGACAGGCCGGCGTCTGCCAGCCCGCGGTCGATCAACATCCGATACGAGTTGATGAAATTCGGAAGCGCTGCCAGGAACTGGTCGAGCTGCAGCGTCATCGCGTAAGCCGCCTGCCCGTACCACTGCGCCGCAAGGTTGGCGCGCCAGCACGAGGTGACCAGCACGTAGGGATTGCCCTTGAACTTGTTGAGAAGCGCCTGCACCGCGTTCGTGATCTGGGTAAACATGGCCGTCGTGTAGCCTCCCAAGGCGAAGTCGTTGTAACCGCTGGCCTCGATAATGATCACGTCAGTCGTGTGGGTGTTGTCGGCCACGAAGGGGGTGCCGGGCGGAAGCATCCCGTCGGGTAGAACCGCACCCGAATCTGGCGTGAACATGTAGGCCTCGTTTCCGCTGACGACCGAGCGCGTCAACGTGCCGTGGACGGAGCCGAGATAGCCGGTGGAAGAATGGTTAAGAGTGTCGCTGGGAGTCGACCACAGGAATTTTCCGCCGCCAGGCACAGCGGCGTTGATCTGAGTATAGGTCTGGCCGGTCGCCGTAACCCCGTCGATCGCGGTCACGGTATTGGCGCCGGCCACGATCTTATTGCCTGAAAGCGTCAACGGGATCGGGACCGCCCCGGCGATGCACGCCTCGTGCAGGATCGTGTTGCCGCCAAGCGCGAAATTGTTTACGGCGCGCCCGGTCAGCCCACCAAGAACATCCGGAACGGCTGTCGGGTGCGCGTAATTCGTGAAAAGCGACGAGCCATACGTCGTGAGGGCCTTCAGCGCTGCCGAACTTGTCGCGGGGACCGTCGGATCTATCGGTTTGCCATGGATATTGAAGGCTCCGATATAATTCCCGGCGCCGTCCTTGAACAAAGCGCTCGCCTGTTGGGCAGCGACATAGCGAGGACCGCTGCTCGTGACACCTTCGACGAATCCAGGAGAATATTTCACGCCATCGATGGTTTCGGCTTCAATTATGTTGCCGACGCCATCGCGGTGAATTTCCACGGCCAGTTTCGCGAAAAGATATCGCGGTTGGGAGGAGTCCAAAGACCCCGCGCTGGCGGCGGCGGCGGCGGCCTGGGTTGTCGCGATTACCGCCTGCGCCGTGGCAACGCCAGCTTCGGTCGTCGCCGTCGCGGCCTGCGCCGCGGCAATTCCCGCTTGGACGGTCGCGACGCCAGCTTCTGCGGTCGCCGTGTTCGCCCCCGTGGTCGCGACGCCAGCCTCGGTAGTAGCGATGCCGGCTTGCGCGCCCGCAATTGTCGCCTGTGAGGCCGCTACGCCGGCCTGAGTGGTCGCCGTGGCGGCCGATGCCTGCGCCGACGTCGCATAGCCCTGCGCGGTCGTCAGAACGGCCGTGTCGAAGCCCGATTGCGCGACCTCAACATAGATCTCTTGCTCCGCAAGTACGACCTCGATGAAGCCGCCTTGGGGCGAGATCTGCGCCCCATACGGCATGATCCGCATGAGGCCGCCGTACATCTTGCAGACGTCGGGCGTCGGTGTCGGTGTCGTGACGATGAGGTCGAACCACAGAAGAGCCGGCGTCGTGGCATCGTCGGAGTTGACCGGCAGGGCATCGATATCAGCGGTCTTGATGGTGAGCCCGAGGATGTTGCCGGTCGCCGACAGGCTGGAGCCGTTGCCGTTCGGGGTATTGGTGACGGCGAGCAGCGACGTCCCGTTTTTCCCCGCGTAGACCGTGAACGCAGCCGTATAGCCGGTCAGGTCGGTCCCGGCCGGGAAGACGTACGACAGCAGAAGGTCGGCGCCGCGGGGTGCGTCGATGAGGCTGGCCATGTGGTCAGGTCCTGGATTAAGCGGTGACGGTGATGACGGCGCCCTTGCGAAGGCCGTAGATATGACGCTCGCCTTGGGCGAAGGTCTGCGTAACGGCGCTGTCGGACACGGTGAAGGTATGGGTCGCGCCGTTGGCGAAGAGCTCGACATAGGTCACGCCCGGCCCCGCGACAGTATAAGTCGTCGTGCCAGCCGTGGTCAGGCTGGCGCCCCCGATGGGGGGCTGCATCGGATAGGGGCTGCGCGCCGCTAGGTTGCTGAATTCTTTGACGTCCAGGGACATGCTAGGTGCTCATTTGGAAGGCGATGAGGAAGAAGTTGACGCCGGATGCGGCGACGTTCGTGAAAACCGTAATGGTCTGCGCGCCGACCGCGACGGAGACGCCGACGACCGACACGGCCGTCAATGTGGGTGTCAGGGCGCGCCACCCACGGATAACGCAGCCGGTGTAGTTGCCGTTGGCGTCCTGGATCCAGGAATTGACGTCGAAGACGATCGGCTGGGATCCGCCGGGCATATCAGCCGTGCAGACGACACCGGGCTTTTGCGCGAAGCTGCGCGTGAACATCATGTTCCCCGAGAAGCCCGTCGCACCCAAGGCACCCTCGGTGACACTGCTCAGGCGTGGGTGCGAATGGTTTCCCATCGCGTATTGCGTCGTCGCGCCCTGCGTGCCGGCCGTGCTCTCGCTGGCCGGCGTCTGCTGCCAGGGCGCCGGAAGGGCCGCATTGATCAGCGACTGGACCTGCGTCTGCGTCAGGCCACCATCGCTGAGGATATTCAGGCTCATGCTCAGGCCACCGTGATCGAATTGCCCTTCAGCAACCCGCGCAGCCTGGACTTGCCCGCCGGCCATTGCTCGATCACGTTATTGTCCCATGTAATCGTGTGGGCCGCGTCCGAGGTGATTTCCCAGGCCTCGGACGGCTGCGTTACCGCCAAAGAACCGCCGGCGATAAGGGTGGTCGAAGCGATCGGTGCGCCCTGAGTGGTCTGGAGCGTGCCGAGTGTCTGTGGATTGAACCGGCTGACGTAGATGGACATGGCGGCTTTCACGAAAAGACCCGCGAAAGCGGGCCTGAAAAACATCGATCGACGAGCGTTTACGACTTGCGTCGCGGCGGACCCGACGCGGCCGGCTTGCCTCCGCGCCCTCCCCTCACGGCCTTAAAGGCCTTGTATTCCGCTAGCGCCTGGTCGGCCGGCAGGGACATGATGCGGCCGCGCTCGGCCATGACGGGCAAGCTGCGCTGAACCGCGGCGCCGTTATAAGCGCCGGTCAGCGCATTGCCGACCATCTTGCCGGCGGCCTTGCGGACGTCGCCCAACGCGTCGCCGATCTCTTCGCCAGTCGGCAGACCACCCTGCATGTCTTTGGCAATAAGCTTTTGCGCCGCCAGGATGCGTGCGCTTTTCGAGCCGACCGTCGGGAGGAGTTCGAGGGCGGATTGACGCGAGGCCTCGATATCGCGCAGCGCGTTGACGAAGCCGGCAGCGCCACGGTTTCCGACGAGCAAAGACAACTTGGTCTGGTAGTTTGGTGACACGAATTGCGCCAGGTTCTTGTTGCCAGGCATCGCGCCGATTTCGCGCGTGCCCAAGAAGTTCTCCAGCCGATCCAGATGGCCGGCGATAAGCGCTCGCTTCTGCGGGACGGTCATTTCCATGACGTCCTGGGTGAATTTGTCGACCTTGTAAGGATCGCCGAACATGCGGTCCGCGCCGGCCGCGTAGGCTTCGGCGCTCGGCGCCGTGCCGCCAGCCGCGCGAATGGCCGGGTAGCGCGGCACGAGACGATCGAGCTCGGCGACGCCACCACCGTTCTCGTTTTTTACCAGCCACGACCGCAAATCGCCGAGCTCGACGGCACGCTTTTTGTCGCCATTGGCAAAGGCGGAATCGACATCGTCATCCATCAATTGCTTGGCGGTGTCCCAGGTCCGCATGGTCGGGATCCGGACCATGTTCGATGTCGGCGTAACGCCTGCGTTGGATGGGTTGAACTGGTCGAGCGACGCGTTCGCGGCGTCGTCGCCTGTGATCGGCGCGCGTCGGCCCATCGGGCTGCCCAACCGACCGCCTGACGGCAGACCGTCGGGAAGCTGCAGCTCATTGACGGTATCGAAGGCCGGTCTGTTCGGCCTGTGGGTCAGGTCGACGGCCTTGTTAAGGTAGCGGCTGATGAGGGGGTGCTCGGCCAGTTCACGCAGCAGCGGACTATCGGGCGTAGGCGTCACGTCCGGGTTAAAGAGCTCGTCCTCATATTGGGGTGACGCGAAGGCGCGTTCGTTCTGCGTATATTCCCTGACGTTTGCCGCTGCATCCTGTGGCGACATGTCGAGAAAGTCTTGCGACGCGCCGCGGACGGCGTCCGGAATGGCCGCCAGGCGCTGAGCGACCAGATTGTTGACCGTGAACCCGGTCGGCAGATCGTTGCGGCCGGCCAGAGCCTGCAGCAGATCCCTGTTCGCGTTCCCCGTCGCCTCCGCCGCCGTTTGCCAAGGCCGCGCCCCGGCGAGCGCATCCGCACCACCGGCCGGCGCCATATCGCGTTCGAACATCTTCCAGGCCGCTAGGCGTTCCCGCGTCATGGCGAGCGCGGGCGCTGTCGCATTCGACACAACCGGTAGCCCAGCGGGGTTGCTTCCAGGCGACGGTGAAGCCGCAGCCGGCGTCGCGCCCGGCGGCGCATCAGACGCGCCCGACAAATCCGGAGCACCGGTGGGCGCGAGGTCTGGGCCGATCACGGGCGACGCACCGCTTGGCTGAACACCTCCCGTTGCGCCGGCCTCCGGCAAATTAGGCTGAAGGCGCGGCGGTCCGCTCGGAATTCCGGATGCGTCGATTTCTTCGTCGGTAGGCATCCAACTCGGCCGCGCCGCGGCATCGGGAGGCATCACCGGCGCCCCGGCAGGATTCGCCGGGATCTGCGGGGCGTTGGGATTGGCCGTATCCGCGACGGGAATGTCTGGCGCAGGGGGCGGCTGGATTTGCGCCGACCGCGGAGGACCTGAGGCAGTCGCGTCGGGCGCCCCCACCGACGGCGCGGCATCCGTAGGAGCTGCCGAGGCGCGCGGCGGACCCGCGCCTTCCGGTACTCCTGCCAACGCGCCCGACCGCTCGAGCGCCGCCGCATCGGCAACCGGCCCCGCTTCCGGTCCGATCAAGCCTAGCGATTGCTGCAATAGCCGCTCCGCATTGACGCGGCTTTGGGCACGCGTCGGCGGTGCGCCACTGGGAGGGCCTCCCAGGAAGCCTTGATCCGCGTACGTCGGGATGCCCGCGTTATAGAGCATGTCGCTCCAGGCGTCCGCCGGCGGCCGCGAAATCGACTGCATGACGCCGGCCAATGGGGAGCCCACGATGCCGGCCGCGTCGCCCACCGTCTGAAGAGATTGAGGTATCGCACGGGTGAACAATTCTTCCGGCGCTGAGAGGATTTGCTGCTGAAGGGGCCGCTGCGACGCGGCCATATTCGCGGCCAGTCGCGCTTGGGCGTCATTGCCATATTTGCTTAGCGCGCCTGAGACCGCATCGCCGATATCGCTGATCAGATTCGGGCCTGGCGCGGACCTGGGCGGTCCGGATGGCATCGCGACAGGCGTCGACGAAAACGGATTTTGCCCGCGCACCGCGAAGGCCGGCGCGAGTTGTGTCTGCGCGGCCTGCGGGGCAGCTGCCGACGGCTGGGTGGGCGGCAAAGCCTTCAGCTGCGATTGATTGGCGCGCACATAGTCGATCGCGTCCTGTTGGGTCGCACCATCCGGCGCGTTGACCTCATAGGTCGCGCCGTCGGGCGTCGTGACATGGTACGTCGCCCCCATCAGTTAATCCTTCTCACCGACCAACCCCCCGAGCCTTGGCTCTGAGCCGGGGCCGCAGAAGCGATCTGAGCCTGCATCCCTCGCCGAGGTGGGCCTGCGGCAGCGCCAGGCGCGCCTTGGGAAGCGGGTATACCGGCGGCGCCGGCAGCAATCCGATCGGCGACCTGGTCGGCCCGCGGATCGAGCAGCTGAGCGGGCGTCGGCACACTTCCGCCCATGCCCGTTTGATACTGCTGCAACAATTGCTGACGCTTGCCGTTCAGCATGTCAGAAATCTTCTGCAGGACGGCATATTGCGCCTGCCGCGAGGCGTTTGGGCTAAGATCCTTGGACAGACCTTCAAACTCGCCTTCGCTGCCGCCAGCCGCCTTATAGGCCGACATGGCCTCATGAAGCGCACCCTGAATGTTGATATCAAGGGCGCTGAGTTTCCCTTGCCTGGCTTGATCCGAAATCGGTAGCTGCGTCGTCAGAAAGTTGCCAATACCGTTAAGCCATGCCGGCGCGCCTGCATTATTGGCCGCGTCAATACTGTCGGCGAGCGAGCCCATATGCTCGATCGCCGTGTTGAGCGAACCGAGCTGCTTTCCCGCCGGCCCGTTGAAGAAATTCTTTGTCGTCTGCTGGCGTTGGTAATAGTTGTCAGCGTCATAGGCCGGGTCGATCTCCTTCACGCGCGCCATGATGAGGCTGTTGCGCAACGAGTTCTTGCCGCCGACCTGAAGCGGCTGCATCGTCCCGGCCGCGATCGACTGGGCCGAGCTTTCCGCCACGGGGTCGAGAGCGCCACCGTTTTCGCCCGACTGCCCCGGAATGTTGATTTCCTGGAACCCGGGCATACCCGTACGGGGTGGCCCGGACGCCGCTTGCACGCCAGATTGATCTTGCCCAGGAACGGACGGAACGGCCTGCCCCTCGAAAGGCCTGGCGAAAAACCGCGTTTGTCCGACATCGACGCCGGTTCCGTCATCCCACTTGGGCGCCGGGCGCCCAAGCGCGGCCTGAGCCGCCGGCGCGTAGAACGACGTCACGCCACTATATTGACCCGGTATATTGCCCTTGAAAATGCTCTGGATGGCGGGGTTTTGGTAAAGGGCAATCGCCTGGCTGGACGGGATCTTAGCAGCGCGACCGTTCGAGACCACTTCGAATTGGCCAGGCTCCTGTAGAACGTCGTTGATACTTTTCCCCGACGCGGCCGCGCGGTTCATGATCGTAGACAGAATGCCCTGCGGATTGCTCGGATCCTCGGCGATCGCGACCTGCAACGCCTGAATTGCCTCGTTATTACTCACCTGAGGCGCGGCAATCTGCACGCTGCGCGGGCGCGCGGATACGGCCGCCGCCTGGCCGGGAATCGCCGGCGCACCTGGCGTGGCGGCGACGTTCGGGTTGTCCTCCGTAGGGACGTTGACATACCCCATATGCGGGTAGCCCATCGCGTCGTTGTACTGTTCGAATCGCGGGTCCGGCGCCTGCACTTGGGTAAACTGGCCGTTCTGGATCCGGTACCATTCGCCGTTTTGACCCTGAACATAACGCGGCGTCGCGTCGAACGAAGACGCCGGGTTGGCCCAGTCGTAATTCGCAGTGGCGAAGTTGGGATTTGCGCCGGCTGCGCCGAGCTTCAGCGCGTCTGCCGCGACCTTGGCGCGGCTCTGCGGCAGCCCGAGGTCGTTCATCGAGGGATAAGGCGCCGGCGCCGCGACCGAGCCGCTCGCGCTCGCCGCCGGTGGGGCGGACGGACTCGGCGAAGGTTGGGGCGCCGCACCCGTATTGACGAGAGATGTACCGCCGGTGGGCGGCTGCCCGGTCTGCGCGGCGCGCGCGATAGCATCCATCGGGCCCGGCGATGACGTCGCGGAAGACGATACAGGGTTGGGCGACAGCGCCGCGCCGCCATCCGAGATATCGAGACGTCCCGTCGCGCCCGGAAGAGGCGCGGCCTGCGAGAATTGGCCCGTCTGGTTCGCATAATCATGCTGCGCCTGCCAGGCCTGAGCTTTCGCTTGGGCATCGGCGCGCAGTTCGGCATTCGCGCCCCCGCCCACAATGCGCCACAGCGGATTATTGAGGGAGCTATAGACTTGGGTATAGGGGTTTTGATCCGGGTTCGTCACAGGCGCGGGCGTGCCGTCTTGCGACTGAGGCTGCGGCTGCGGCTGAGGAGCCGCGCCCTGCTGTCCGAAGGAGAAACCGAAAAGGCCCATTCTGATTTCCTAAGCGAACGCCAAGCTGGTCAAAGATCCGCTCGCCGGGTTCAGCGCGCCGGAGAGATTGAATCCCAACTCGCTTGAGCTGCTGCTACCGCTGGTGTTCTTCTGCGTTTGGTCGGCCAGCTGCCCAAGCAATTGCTGAAGCACGAGCGGATACTGGTTCTGAGCCGCGTTTTGGGTCGCCGCCGTCTGCATTGCCTGGCTATAATTCTGGCTATTCAGATTGGCTGCCACCATCTGGTTGTTGAGGTCATATTGCCCCTCCGTCAGCGCGTTCGCCACGCTCGCGCGATCTCCGCCAAAAGCCCCCGCGCGGGTCGCCGCGTCATTGTTCGCATTCAGCGCCTGTTGCTGCTGTTGGTTCGAATAGGCCGTCTGGGCGTCGATAACCGACTGGGTATAAGGGTTCATGTAGCCCTGGATCTGCGATCCGGTCAGGGCGCTATAGGACGACGGCAGCGAGCTTTGTGCGCTCTGAAACTGCGAGATCGCGTAGGGGTTGGACGTCGTCGACGTGCTTTTAGTCGTCTGGGAAGAACCGCTCATAAGAATTTCACCACTTCCTCGCCAACGGCGGCATATCCATATTTCTTCAGGGCCCGTCGCCAACCTGCGCGACCCTCGAGGCGCACGCCCTGGCATTTCGAGAACTTCGCAAAGCGCTCGATCGCCGGCAGCACTTCGGCGACGTCCGCCATGACGCCGCCCATCGTCACGACGTGCAGCCAATTATCGTCCGTTATCTCGGTAACCGCAGCGCTGAAACCCGTCGTCCAAAGCTGAGCCCGCGCATCGGAAAGCCTTTGTAAAACTTCGTCTTCCGAAATATCTCGGAACGGCAACACCGCCCGGGCGTGGTCCCAGTGCGTTACAGCGCCGTCCACGTCGTCGCCCCGGCGTCCGAGACGCCCAAAATAAACTGGTGGCCCCCCGGCGACGTAAAAACCAAGCCGGCGCCGGGGTGGATCTCGCAGGCCGGCGCCAGGGTTATCTTGACGCCGGACTTCAGGTTCTGCCGGTCGGCCTGCTCGAGCAGATTGCGCGCCTGCGCCTCGTCCCGCGGGTCATAGGTCGGGCGCGGCCTGGGCAGCTTCATCTTTGCCCCCGCTGGACGACGTCAAAGCGAAAGTTGCCGACGCGGAAATCGGTATTGTCCGCGCCGTTCAGCTGCACATTCACCGATCGAGCGGAAAACCTGACGTCCGTGTTGGCATTCACCGGGATCGCGCCGATGACGACAGGCGTGTCGTTAGGGTAGATGTGCGTGGCGAAAGAGACCTCCACATCGCCCAAATTGTTCACGTCCGGGACGATTTTTCGCACCATGACAGTCTGGTCGCCCTGGCCCAGCTCGATCGGCCCGCTTTCGGCAAAAGGTGCCGCTCCGCCATGATCGACGCCGTTCTCATGGTCCCAGACAAAACCCTCGTCATCGCACATCATCGGATAGAGGAAAGGCCCCTTGTCGGCACCGCTCAGCCGGACGATCTTGCCGAAATTCCAATGATTTTCCCGATAATTGTAGACGACGTAGCTGTCGTTCTCCAGCGACGATGCCGACGGATAAAGCCACCAGATTTCCCCGAACGACGAGATATGTACGGCGGATACTTTGCTGATCTGCGTCGTGTTGATATTCGAGAATACGTAGTCATGCACGTCACAGTTTAGCGGCTGGCTATAGCCATCGAATACCCAGAACCCGTTCGACGACATCCAGAAAGCCTGAACATCGGTTGTTACGATCGCGCCGCGGCTGATAATGCCGCATTGCGAGCCGACCTTGGTAAAGCCATAGACCAAAGGCTGCCCCAAAAATGTCGCCAGCCAGGCATCGACATCGGTCAGCAGCAGCGTGCCGCCCGACACCCGCCGGCCGCACATCAGCTTTCCGGGCGTTTGAAGCGGAAAATCGCCGGCATAGTTGGTTATCGTCGTCGTCCAGGCGGTGTTGTCCTCCTGATCAGACCACATCAACTGGCGCGGGTTACCGTCCGCGCCCAGCGCCATCATGATCCGCTCGGCCGTTACAACAATCGCCGCCGCCGTCGGCGCACCTGTCAACACTGATGCCGGCGCGGTGGGGGACAATTCCCACTGATATATCTTGCCGTCCTCAGCCATGCAGCCGACGAGATATTCGCCCCAGGTGTCGAGCGACCACATCGACGCATCCGCCAAAGGCGCGTCCGAGCCGTTCTGGCCCTGGCCGTAATGGCCCTGGCCATAGGCGCCGCCACCGTAGGCGTCTCCGGACGTCGCATCCGCCCGGCCGGCTGTGAACGGCTGCGGCGTGATATCGCAGACAAAGCCGCCCGATGTCATGGCGTAGAGACGGGCATAGGTGCCTATGCCGCACCACGGCTTGGCCGCATTGGTCTTCCAAGTGATCATCGCCCTGGGCTTCGTGCCCACGGGGTTGCCGATCGACTTCTGCACCCAGCCGCCGACGGGCCGCTGCTCGCCGGAGAACCAGCGCCAAAGATTGGCGTTCAGCCATCGGCCCTTCGACTTGTAGTCGGTCCCCGTGCGATAAAGCCCGGGCGGAATATCCAGTGTGATGTAGGGCATCAGGCGGGACCTATGGCGATCCAGGCGACGCCGTAGGCCGTCGTGCCGCTGCCCGAAGCGCTCTTGGTCGCCGCGAAAAACGACGTCGTCGTCAGGCGTGACGCCGGGATATAGGCGGTGTCATTGTCCGCGCCCATGGTGTCGGAATTGCCCGCCACGACGACCAGGCCGCTGGTCGACGAAAAGGCCTTGGGAAAGCTGAACGTATTATTGCTGGCCGTGAGATTGCCCCACTGCACCAGGACCGGTCCGATCTGCGTCCAGGATCCGTTGGCGGTGGCGTTGATGGCGACGCCGAGATTGCTCCATGCCCCCGCCACGCTGGCCAGGTCGGCCAGGTTGGCAGCCTTCTGCAGCGAGGCGCCCTGCGCCGCCCCGGCATAGCCCTGGGCTGCGGTATCGTTCGTCTTGACCTGGCTGTCGATGGCATCGATTACGGTATTGAGCTCGACGCCCCAATTATCGAAGTCGCCGCCGTCGATGGGCTTTTGCCAGCCATAATTGGTCGTCGGGGTCGTCATGCCTTATCCTTGAAGTCGTCGTAGGCCTGACCCTCAAGCGTGGTCGTCTGGTTGTTGCTGATCAGCGACTGCACCATCTTGACGATCGACTGTCCGAACAACTCGGCGCGGGCGTCATCGGCCATGTAGGGCGCAGCGTGCATCAGTGCGGTGTAGAGGTAGATGTCGGGGTGATGCGCCAGCAACCAGTTGGTGGTGTTGCTGTTCGACAGCGCGGGGATTTCCTGGAAGTAGGACAGCTTGTAGGTCGTGTTCGCCGCCGGCACGGGGCAGACGAGCAGATTGGTCCCGACGACGGCGTAGTATAGCGGCACGCCCGGCGCCTTCAGGCGCAGGCGCTGCTGCCGCGCCATCCAGTCCGGGACCTGCTTGACGAGGGTCTGGGTCAGCGCGGCGTTGTTGGCGACGTAGAGCACATCGATCAAGTCGGTTGGCAGCGCGACCCGGTCGACGGCTGCAGTGATGGAGATCGTCGTGTCTGCGATCATGTAGCGGGTGCGCAAGACCTTGTTGCAAGTGGCCTCGGCCTGCGTGATGAAGTCCGGGATGGCGCCGGCCAGGTCGGCGCGGTTGAGCCAATTGGCAATGGCGGCCTGGAAATCTGTATAGTTGTCGAAGGCCATCAGTATACCCTAACTTGCCCGTTATTGGTCTGCAGCGTGCCGCCCATGGATTGGCGCTGGCCGTCGAGGTTGACATCGACGATGGCTTTCTCGAAAAAGTCCTGCCAAGCCCCGCCACGCTCTTCATCTTCCATGTACGGCGCGGCCTGGATTAGCGCGCCGTAGAGGTAGAGGTCGGGATAGGCGCTCAGAAGCCAGTTCTCACCGTTCTCGCTCAGAGGCGGGATCTTGCTCTTGTACAGCAGGGTCGCGACCGTCGCCGCCTCCGGCGCCGGGTGGAATAGGATGTAGCCGCCTCTGAGCGTGTATTCGGCCGGAACACCCTGCTGCGCGAAGCGGCCAGCAAAAGCATCCAATGTAATGAACGCCAGATATGGGTTTGGCGCATCGCCTATCCGAACGGATTTCACCGCGAGAAAGTCGTCGGGCAGATGCGCGCGTTCGCTGGAGAAGGATATCCGCGCCACATTGACCATTTGCGAGTGATCGAGCCGGCGGTTCATGACGCCTTCGGCCAGGGCGATGAAATCAGGAATCCGGTTGACCAAGTCGGCTTCGTTGAGCCAGGCGGCAACGCTTTCCTGCAAAGCTTGATACGAGGTGAAGGTCATCAGCGCATCACCCCGTTGCTATAGCCGATTTGGCCGTCGGCGGTGCGCAGATAGGCGTAATCCGAATCGTTCAGCACGCGCGTGAGCCTGTCGTGGTTTTCAGGATTGAGCGGGTCCCATCCCTCGATGGCGCGGCAATGATCGATCCACACCTGAGGCAGGTGCGCGACCCGGCGTGTATCGCGGCTCTTGTTATAGCCGTCGTTATGATTGCGCATGGCGGCGGCGGCATCGAGAACGGGCGCGAGATCCTGAGACTTCAGGAAATACATGCTCCCGTCGGTATCGATCTTGAGCGAGGTCTGCACCCCGTTCTCGCCACGCCACAGCGGCATGAAATCGCCGCCGGCCGAACCGCCGAGATCAGGCATTACTCGGCGCCACCGACATAACCCAGGATTTCGACATAGCCGCGCGGCTGGCCGGCCAGGTCGAGCTCATCCTGTTGGGCCTTTGCGGCCGACAGCGGCAGTTCGATCACCTCGCCCTCGGCATAGGTTTCGTCGCCCAGGCCACCGACATGCAGGCCGGTACTGATCTTATCCCCGCCGCGGCGGGTGACCCGGCAGCGCACGGTGGGCTCTTTCTTGGCCTCTTCGGCCTCGGCGGTTTCGCGGGTGAATTTGCGCTTGGGCGCCTGCGCGGCGTCGCCGCCGTTCTGGATCTGATCGACCATGGCTGTCTGACCGGTTGCCTCAGCAACCGCCTTTCGTGGAGCTGGCATGAAATTCTCGTGGAAATGCAAAGGGGCGCCCGAAGGCGCCCCTTTGTCGGCTTGGTATCGAAGGCCCTTTAGGACAGCGCGAAGATGCCGGCGTGCGCCTTCTCGTTGTTGCACAGCAGGCCTTCTTCCAGGATGACCTGGAACGCCGTGGCGTCGCCGGTCTTGGCCAGCGGCTCCGTCGTCATGGCGCGCAGGGTGGCGCGCTTGAACTTCGACGGATCGTAGATCAGCGCGGCGGCCGCGGCGAAGCCATAGGGGTGCGGCACGATCGACAGCGAGCCGAAGTCGTCGACATAGACGTCGGCGCCGGAATAGATGGTCGCCTGATCCTTACCCTTCACCTCGGCGCGGATGTCCGCGATACCGGTGAAAGACGAAAATTCCTGCTTTTGAGGGCCGGGCACGAGAACGACGGACGGGTTGGCGCCGTTCGCAAAGGCGGTCGCACGTACGGCCTTGACGAGCGATTCCGTGAAGGTCCGCGCCGTGCCGGGCGTCGCCGCCGACGTGTTCTTGCTGGCGAAGCCGCCCGGCGACCCGCCGGCGCCGAAAGAGGTATTCGACACGAGCCAGGACAGAGCGCCACCGGTCGTCCGAGCCGTGGCACCGGATTCGGTATTGGAGCCATAGTTGCCCAAGAAGCGCATTTCGCGGTCGCGGGCCAGCTCCTTGCCCTTGAGCAGCTTCTGCCGCGCCAGCTCGGACGAGCGGCCGGCCGCCTTGGTGGCTTCTTGGGTACCCGAGACTTCACCGACCTTGGTCATGATCTGCATATTGCAGCCGATGCGGGTCGTAAGATTCGGCGCCTGGATGGCCTGGAAGTTCTGGTTGCCTTCGAGGGCGGCGTTGGACGCCGATGCTGCGGCCAGGGTCTCGGTCTGGGTCTCATGGTAGATGGCCGTCGCCGTCACGGTGCCGATCGAGGCAACGAACGGAACCTGATCGGCAGCGACCCGGGTGATGATATTGTCGAGATCTTCGCGGTTACCCACGTTGATCAGGGTGGTGGTTGAATTGGCATTGGCGGACATGACCGCGGTTCCTTTCGAGGCTAAAAGCCACCGGCGAGGATGGCCGCGACCGCGGCGTCATCATCGCCGGTCTTCATGGCCTTCTCTTTCGCCTGGGCGTAGGTGCGTTGGGCGTGCGTCCCCGTCGCTTGGGCAGCCACAGGCTTGACCGAGCGCGGAGGCGGATTAGGATTCCCCGGCCTCTGGTTTTTCGCAGAGGCCGCGGCCTTTGCCTGCGCTTCGTCCCAGAGGCGCGCTTTGTTGAGGATGACAAGCTCATCGCCACTGGCCTGTTTGATCGCCTCGGCGAAACCAGTTTTGACGGCATAGTCGCCAAGCGCTTTGAGATCGGACGAGCTGCCGGCAAGCTCCGGCGCGATTTGCCGAAGCCTGGCGGTCTGCTCGACCACGAATGCATCCGACGCCACTTTTTGGGCCTCAGCCTTGGCGTGGATCAGTCTGCCAACGCTCTCTTTGCGAGCGTTGTACGTCGCGAAGAATTTCGCGGCCTCGGCCGGGTTCTTCTCCGCCCATTCGGGCATCTTGGACCAGACGATATCGCCATAGTCCCGCTCGAATTGCTCGACTTCGCCCGGCACGGCGCCATTCAGGCGCTCGAGGGCGGAGTTCATGACCTTCAGCTGCTCGCCGTGCGACTTCTGGACGGCGGCCGCCTCGGCCTTCACCCTTTGCGTCACAGCCTCGCGCTTGGCCTCGGCCTCGGCGACGAACTGCTGGACGCGCTGCGCGTATTCCCTGGCCGCAGGCGTGGACGGAATGGCGAGGAACGCCGCTTTCGCCTCGGCGTCCCACCACTCCGGCGCCGAAATCGGCGCCGACGCCGCAGGCACTGCCTCCAGATCGACTTCCTCGTCGCCGGAATCTTCATCCGGCGCCTCACCGTCTGCCAATTCCTCGACGGGCGCGAGCGCGTCCGCCGGGGCATCATCCACACCCGGAACAGTCTTCGGAATCGCAGCCTCGTTAGGTGCCGGACCATCAAGGCTCAAAATGGCCTCGACGGCGGCATCGTCGTTCATGGGAGCTTCGGGAGCGTCAGCCTCGGCCATGCTCAGTCCTTCTCTAGGGGCAGACCGTTCCAGCCGGACGCATCCGGCTGATCGGCCTGAGGTGCCGGCACGGACGCCGGATTTGCGGCATTGCGCCAAGCTCTCTCCACGGCATTGAGGCCGCATATCATGGCGTAATAGCTCTCGCGCGCTCTGCTATCGCCGGGCGCGGTGGTGATCATATGCTCGGCCCACGTCTTGCGGCAGGCCTCAAAGAACGGCTGGGCGATAGCCAAGGTGTGCTTGAGCTCAGCGGGCGTCATGCTTCTACTCCCGGCGCGTCCATCGCCTCGGTCATCTTGCGTTGCGCCGCCTCGAGCTTATTTTGCTCGAGCGACATCTGCGCGGCATGATTGTCGGCCGAAACCTGCATCTTTTGGCGCTCAAGGTCGAGCTGCTGCTGTGCGAGGCCGGTTTCGATATTGGTCTTCCACACGGTCGTCTGCGCGTCGCTGCTGTCCTTGGCATGCTTCAGCGCCGTATCGGCGTTGAGCTTGGCCTGGTCGATACCGATCTTGGTCATCTCCCGGTGGTGGGTGAGGTACATGTCCTCGGTCTTGCGCTGCTGCTCGGCCGCGCCAAGCGCGCCCTCCTGCTGCAACTTCTGCTGCGCCAGCTGGTCGGCCGAGGCCTGGGTTTGCTGCTGCAGCTGGAGCTTGAGCATGTCCGGGTTCGGGGGCGCCGGCGGCGGCGTAAACTGCGCCGGATCCGGGAAATACTTTTCAGGATCCTTCTTGCCCAAAGCCTTCGCCATATCGAGACCGATCTGGCGGAGGCTTTGCGGGTTTTGCAACGGCCCGTTGATGCCGCCCTGGGCTGTGACCATGGCCTGGGCGGCTGACGCCAAGGTTTGCGCGACCATAAGCCCGTGCTGGTCATTGCCGGCCCCGCGGCCGATCTCGATCGTCATGGCGTCCCGCTGCGCCCAGTCCGACGGATTGATCGGCAGCCACTCGCCGCGCAGGCGGGCAACAGCGGCCTGGGTCGCATTCTCGCTCAGCATGGAGTGGATGCCCAGGAACGCATCCCTGATGCCGTCGGCCAGGCACCGCGCAATCAGGCGAAGTCGCTTCTGGGCCTGCGACATCAACGCCATGGCGCCGGTCGCCGTATCGTGCAACGTATCGGGCGAAAGGCCCTGCGCGTTGCGCACTATACCGGTGCGCTGCTCGGCGACGGTCGATGCATATTCCAGCGACTGCAACGGGTCGTAGTTGAGGCTCGCGCCGCCGGCCATCTGCACGGCCCCGCCAGGCTCACCATTGACGCGGATCAAAGCGCCGGGAATGTTGTTCAGCAGGTCCTGGAGCGTATACTCGTTGACCTGGTTCATGTTGACGATCGGACGCTGGTTCAGCGCGAAATACCCGCTGTCCAGCGACATCCGCCACAGCGCCGTTTTGATCCTCTGAATCTCGATCAGCTTGTCGGCCAATGACGTACCGTAGAACCGGTGCGCGTTGCGAAACGGCGTACCGGCGGCGATATTGATCCGATTGACCTTTTCGGTGAGCAGGACGACGCCCATCGCCCAGTCGGTCAGGACCTTGTAGATATAGACCTTTCCATCCTCGACGCGCCTCAGGTAGTGCTCGACCACATAGACCTGGCGAAGGTCGTGAGACAGATTTGACGCCTGCATCGTGGTTTCAGAGACCGTGTCGCGCGCCAGGTCGGCGGCGTTGACATTGGTGGGCTCCCAAGTCGGCAGATCCTGGACGAGATCCGGATCGATACCCATTGCAATAAGGTCCTGCGCACGCGGCCGTGAACGGCGCGCGCAATAGGTGGCATCGGCGATGGACGTCGCGTCGCGGCAGATGCTGAAGTCATTCGGGTCAAACGCGACAATCCGGCATTTTCCCGGCTTTTGCGGCTCCTGAACCGTGACGTCATACAGGGCCTGCGTCTGGCCGTTAATATCGTCGTCGCCTTGATCGCCAGCCGAAACCTTCGCCGCCTTCGCGCGCACAGCCTTCTCGCCGAAAGTCTGGATCAGCTGGTAGACCTCGACGGCCGTCTTGCCGCAATAGGTCTTGGGCTCAGGCATATCGCCATCTTCCCACCACCACGTGAAGATGCCGGTTTTGACCTTCAGCGCATCCTGCAGATAGGTGTAGAGGTTCCCGAAGCCATCGTTTTGCTGAAAGAAAACGTGGCGCACATAGTCGGATTCCTGCGCGGCCGCCTTCTCGTCGTCCGGCCCGGTCGGCGTGAAGACGACGACGTCGTCGCCTTCAGCGAAGATCTCGATCAGATCCGGCATGGCCGTCTGGATGGCGTCTTCGACGTCGGTCGATATGGCCTTGGAGCGGTTGGGCAGCGACGGCACGTCACGCATGACACCTTGGCTGTAATAGGTCGCCGTCTCGCGCTGGCCGATCAAATCCGCGTCGTTCTCAAAGCCGATCGAGGCCCGAAATTCCGACTGGATCAGGCCCAAAAGCTCGCTTTCGTTCGCGCCGACGCCTTTACCGGTGTCGTCATAGTCGACCTCGGTATCGATGGCATCGGGCGAAAGCTCGGACAAGATTAAACAGCTCCAAAATTCGGGGTCGAAACGTTCGTATTCAGCCGCGAAAGCGGGGGCTCGTAACCCGAGCACATCAGGCCGAAAGCATCGGCGCCGTGCGATGACCAATCGTGGTCCGGGCCGAGACCCATATTGCGCTTCTCGTCACGCTTCTCGTGGTACCAGCCCAGCGCCTCGAGGAGATCGCCGCACCGCGTGTCGTCGAAATAGATCTGCGGAAACAGCCGGCGCCCCGCCTCAACCCGCTTCATTGCCGCGCCCTGGCCTTGGTTCGGAATGACCCGAACGCTGTAACCGGCTTGGCGCAGCGCATTTTCGTAAGAGGTCGCGAACACCTTGTCGCCCTGCACACCATCGTGCGGCAGACAGATATCCGTGCAGTCAGGTGTATAGCCCTGCTCCTGCAGCCAGTTGACATAGTAGCTGAGCTCCTGCCCCTGGCCCTCTTTGTAGTCGAGCACGCGGATCTCCCGCGACACGAACTGGCAGACGACCCACGCCGCAGCATCTGCTCTCTGCCCGGTGCCGCCGATATCGGCGTACACCCGCGTCCGGAACATCCGGTCGCGCGACAGACGCCCCATGTGGCCGGCGGCGCGCGCCTCAGCGATATATTTCGCGAAATAGGCACCCTCGACGACCGAGACGTAATCACCATCCCAGATGTGGCCATACTGATCAGGCGTCAGGCGAAGGCAGTCCTTGCGCTCTTGCTTGAGCTCCGGCGACATCCACGGATTGTGGGTCCAATGGGCGTGGACCACGACGGCGCCGGTCGGCTTCTCCGGCCCGCGCAGCATGACGTCGACGGGATCGAGCTTGCGCCGCGGGTTCCATGACCACCACATCTGCGATCCAGGAGCCCGCATGGTCGGCCGCAAAAGACCGATACTCTTCAAAGTCGCGCCGTGCGCCTCTTCCCACCATGAGCGCCTAAAGCCTTCCAGCGACTTGATGCTGTCGGCGTTGTAGTCGTTCATCCCCTTGAAAATCATCAGCCCATCGCCGGGCGTCTTGATGACATCCTTGAAAACCTTGAAGCCGTCCGCTTCGCCCAGGCCAAAGTCATTCAGCTTGGTTTCGATGAGACGTTTCGCCGACTGCGCTAGATCCTTCTGCACCTCGCGGATGCATATCGAGCGCAACCCCTCGCCGCCATTATTGCCGGGCTCGACGAGGCTATCCTCAACCAGCAGCCCGGCGAAGAAATGCGACTTCCCACTGGCCCGGCCGCCATGCGCGCCCTTGTCGCGTGCCGGCGCCAGCAGCGGCGCGAAAACCTCAGCCGTCGGTATGCGCAGGGCGGACAATGATTCGCTCGACTTGATGCACCATCTTCAGCGGGTTTTCGTCGTCGCCGGCCAGCGTCTGGCGGTCGCCATAGACTTTCGGGTTCCACTTGCCGATAAGGCGCTTGCGCGTATCTATGCGGACCTTGGCCACGGAGACCAAATCGCTGATCTGCGGCGGCTGCACGCCCATGGCGTCGAGCAAAGCCGGATCCACGCCCGCATATTCCCTAGCCGTCTTGAGCACGTCCAGAAGGGCCGCGTGCGCGTCCTCCATCAGGTTGTCGGCGATGTCCAGGCACTCGTCGGCGAGATAATGCGTGCCCACCTCGCGCGCACGTGCGTACGCGGAGTTATCGCCGCCAACCGGATTGAGCAGCTCCCAAACGCTGGCGTAAGGCAGGCGGTTGGCAATGCAAAATCGGCGAAGGCTTTGCCCAGTAGCTAGTGATTGCAAAGCCGCCGCCGTAATTTCAACCCGCCGACGATCTATGTCTGCCGGATCGGCAAGAGCCGCGTCCTCACACGCTCGAGGTTTTGATGCCATTGATGTGCCCCACACCGGCCGCCGCAGCGGCAAAGTGAACGGCGCGGGCGCCCCTCAGGACGCGAAAGCACCGTGGTCTCGGAGAAAGATTAAGCGCCGTAGCTAATGAAGGCGCTGCAGGTGCCCGCCGGCGTCGCACCGCCGACGGCCGCGAGCTGGAGATAGACCGGCGTGATCGAGCCGCCCTTGCCGGCGATACTGCCGGTGACATCGGCATTGTTCAGCGCAGCGACGATCGTCCCGGCCAAGTGACCTTGGGCCTGCACATCGGTATCGGCGACAATCTCCTGGCCGCCACTGGTCAGGCCGATCCGCGCATTGATATGCGTCGGCGTGCCGGTGAAGGCCGAGGGTGTCTCGAACGCCACGGTAATGCGGCTTGCGTCGGCAGGCAGGCTGAACTGCGCACTGACGGTGGTACCGCCGGTCATCACCAGGTCGACGCGCTTTTCCACCCGCACCTTGATATTCGTCCGATCACCGCCGCCCCACCGGGCGAGATCCTTTTGCAGTTCCGTAGCCATAGCTGTAACTCCTGAATGAAGGTCTGGCTTCGACGGATTTACCGGTATAGAGACGGACCTGGCGGCTATGTCACCAAACACCAGGCCCGCGGGCGCCCCGGTTTAGACTCACGCATCCGTCGCAATGACCGGCTGCCAGACTAAGACGGCGTAGGACGGCACCCTGAAAGACATGCGCGCGCGCGAATGCAAAAACCCCGCGCAGCAGGGCTGGCGGGGTTGCAGTCGCAAAACTGCGAACTGTGGGATTCATAGGCACGTCTCGTATTACGCGTCAAGCGTAATACAGTTATAGCCCGAGGTCGGCCATGATTTGCGCCAACTCCCGACAGCCCAGGACGACCACGACGCCCTGACCGTTGCGATTGTCGACGCGCGTAACGCCGGCCACGATGGTGCGCCACCGCGACCGCTTCGGCTTGCCTGGCACCTGCATGGGGCTAAACTCACCTTCCATGATATCCATGCAAAGGCCCTGGAACATGGCAGGGAACACCGAACCGCGGCTGAACTCCGCCATGATCGCCGCCCACCGGCGGTTAGCCTCGAGCATGCGCGTCGGCAGGTTGGTCGGATCGTCCCGCTTCGTCATCGGCATGCCCGGGTCGCGTTCGGGCGCGCCGGCCAGCCCCATCATCTCGGCGTAGATCTCGGTCAACCGCTCGCCAGCATCGACCAGGTCCGCGCCCAGGATATCGGCCAGGCGGTGCCACACCGTATCCGGCGGGCGCCGAGCGAACACCACCGGATTGCCCTTGACCTGCATCGTCCTCGTTTCGACGTTGGCGAAGGCCTGCAGTGAGAGCGCGTCGCCGCGCACGCCGCCGGGATTCCTGGCGAAGGCCTGGCGCCGCATGGCAGCATCATCCTCCACGGATTGCTGATGCGCCTGAATAGCCGCCCGCCTGGCATCCGCATCCGCGCGCGAAGCCGGTGGTGGCGAAGCCTTTTTACCGCCCATTGTCATATTCCAAAAACTGTGAGAGATGTTTCGAAGCTGGCGAGCGGGAAATCCTCGGTTTTCGGAAGAGGCCGGGGTTTTCTTTAGGTATCTAGCCCAAGCACCGAAATCTCACCCCCAGTATTAATATCGAACTTCGCCGCCACCGCGACCGCTTCTGCAGCCGTCGCGCCGCATGCCATGGCGCCCAGGGCGTAAGCTGCACCGCTGCCGATGGCCATCAGGTCCGACCTGAAGTGCAGCATGGCCTCGCCATTGAACGCCATTATACGGCCGCCGGTAAGCACCACGAAGGCGTCAAGCCGATACTCGTTGCTGAACAGGCGTGGCGGATGACCAGGCGCGCCACGTTGCAGCCAATCGAGAAAGGCGACACACTGGCTCGCCGAGCCCGCGGCACCGGCGAGGATGCGACCCAGACGCCGGATCTTCAGCGTTTTGCCGTCCCTGCGGTTTTCGAAGGTTATCTGACTGTCGGCGGCGATGACGCCGTCACGATAGGCGATAGTGGTCATGCGGCCTTCCCTCCTTCAGCCAATTTCAAAATAACGCCAAGCTTTTCCAGGCAATCGAGCCGGGCGAGCTCGACCATGGCTCGCCCACTTCTGGGTAGGATTGATCCCTCAACCCAAGCCGATTGATCGAGGTACGAGAAGGCAAAGTCCTCACCTCGTTCGCGGACGACAGCGGCGCGGATCTCTTTCGGGATTTTTTGAACCCCGCAAGAAAGGGAAGATGATCTATGATCATCATCTTCCCTTTCTTTCTGGTTCTGGTTCTGGTTAGCGTCGCTGGGCTGATGCTCAGTATCAGCTGAGCGCACCACATTTTCATTGTTTTTGTTAGCGTTTTTCGAAGCAGTCTTTTTTCCGCCTTTCGAACGCGATTTAAACGCCTCGTGATAATCCGTGATCGCCTCATCCATTCGACCCTGCGAGATCGCTCCGCCGCGGCGCTGGAAGGGACTCAAGACGCGGTCCTTCATCGCCAGCCACTCTTCGAGCGAGCAGCGCGCGATATCGGCCAGCTTCGCATCCTTGGCCGGCAACTTCCCACCGGCGCGCCACATGCTCATCTTGAGCAGCCAGTAGGCGCCTACCTGGGCCTGCGTCATGCCGGCCGTGTCGGCGATCTCGTCAATCACCCAGGTTTTCATATATGGGGCTGCTTTGGGGGTTGTCATTTGTGCCCCCAATTATTGCCGCTTTTTCGGCAATTAACACTTGCAAAGCATCCAATATTGCCGCATATTAGGCAACGAAGACGGAGGCTATCATGCAGGTTCTGGCAGACGACGGCGACTACAAGGTTGAGGCCGCGCCCGGCAAACTGCTCATCACCCGAACCGAGGATGGCAAGGTCTGTACTCTCACGGGCAACGGCCTGGCGGCTCAGTTTCGCAAGGGCCTGGACGCGTACGGGTGCCACAAGACGGTGAGCATGCTCCTGCGCGCCGAGAGCTCGCGCAACGTGGTGTGGCAATGAGCGAACGCATTTCGCCCATAGAGCTTTTCGAGAAGGTCGGCCGCGAGCTATACGGAAACCAGTGGCAAACAGACCTAGCCCGCGCGCTGAAGGTCTCAGCCAGGACAGTGCGCCACTGGCGCACCACCGGCGAGGTTCCGGAAGCGCGGTGGCGCGACCTGCGCCAGCTGTGCGCCGATCGGTCGAAGCGGCTGCATATGGCGCAGCTGGCGATTGGTTCGGTCCTTGAGACGTCACGCTAGCCCCCGAATAGATCGGGCTGCGTCGTCGGCGGCCAGGATAAAATGCGCCGCTTGCTCCAGGTTGATGGCGTTCCCATAGGCGCAGAGTCTCCCCATGCGCGAGGCAGACCCATCAACCAGCGGGGAAGATCCGGATTCAACTGGGCGCCATCTCGGGCCATTGGGATCATGGCAGATGATCCAGTCAGCATCAGACCAGAAGCCGTTAACCGGACCGGCTCTATCCTTTTGCTGAGATAGGTAAGCGTTGCTCCACGGGTGATGCCCGAACAGCCCTCCCCGCCCGACGATTCCGCGTCCTGGGCTACACAGGTCGGCCACGCCGCCAGAGCCGCCTTTCTCGCCAGCTGGTCCGTCCGATCCCGCTCCGAGCCGTCCGGATCGACCCCCGTTAATGACATACCTGAACTGTCGCGCCAATCCCGCGCCCCAGGCGTCGGCCATCCAAAACACTCGTGGTCGGTCGTGCGGAGCGCCCACGCTGCAAGACGGAAACGCGACAGCCCCGAAGGCATAACCCAAGGCTTCCAGGTCAGCCTGTACAAGGTCGACCCAACGTTCTGAATCCGCGCTCCTAACCTGCTCGCCAAAAATGAAGACAGGTCCGCACTGGGAGATGAGGTGCTGCCAGGCCGGCCAGAGGTGCCGCTCATCGTCAAACCCATCTCCTTTACCTGCCTTGCTGAAAGGCTGGCACGGGCAGGAACCCGTCCAGACCGGGCGATCGTCTGGCCAATCGGCACGGCGAAGGGCGCCCGACCAGACGCCGATTCCGGCAAAGAAGTGGCACTGAACAAAGTCGGTGAGGTCATCGGGTCGGACATCTTCGATCGATCTTTCATCAACGACGCCGTCCGCGATGTGGCCGGCCTTGATCAGGTTCCGAAGCCACTCGGCGGCGTATGGGTCGATTTCGTTGTAGTAAGCGGTCATTTCGCGCACATGCCGATGTCGTTGCCATCGCTTAAGAAATCCACCTCCGCCTCTCGATTGTAGGCGAGCGTGAAGGGCAGCCTGCCGGAAATGACCCACATGTGGTACATATCCGCCTCGTCAACGAGCTCAGCCTCAGGAGGCATGACTTGCACGGCGGTGTACTCTACCCCGCAAAGCTCGTTTTTGATGCGCTGAAGATCTCGCCATGGCGGCTCAAGAGATGAGATGGTGCGAATGGCAAGGTGGCGTACCAAGTTTCCCTTTTCATCGCGGAACGGTCGCCAAAGAACCGCATAAAGATTATTGGCGTAGGCGCGGCGAACCGCCGCGCACCATCCACGGCCGGCGGGAATCCCCTCCGGCAAATTCGTAAGGCGCCATTCACCCCACTCGCCCTTAAGCCCGCGGCGCTCCAACGCCTTCGCGGCACGTACGTCTTGACGGCTCATGCCGCCTGCCCTGCGAATTTATCAGCCTGATTACCCCACACGTCCGCGCCTTCCCAAGGCTCGCGGCCGAAGAGTTCGGCCTTGACGCTATGAGGCAGCAGCGTGTCCAGGATCTGGCGCGCCTCGGGCGGCTTGCGGCTGTGTTCGCGCCGCAGACCCTCGATCGCGTCTGGAAACCACGACATTTCGTCGTCGAGCCAAAGCGGATCTCGATCGAGGTCGGCCGTCAGGATCTCGTTGCGGATGTTTCGCGCGCGGTAAAAAGGCTCGCCAATGGTGCCGACGAGGTAAGGTTCTGTGCTGGATCGGAAAATATAGCTTGTGCCGAAGGCAGACGCGCCCCGCCCCATTTTCTTAAACCACGCGCCGCCGGACTTGTACGTAAAGCCCCAAGCCTCCATGACCGCCTGGGCTTGCTTCAGGTGAGGCCAAGTCGACCACATGAACAAAAGGCAGTCACCACCGGCCAGTTGGTCGACCGGCAACGCCTTGATGTCCTCGATTGTCATGCAGTCGTAATGCGCGTGCGGGGACTTGGCGTGCCCGACGTCCGAACGCATCTCATACGACCAGGGCGGATCCGCAAGGATAGCGCCATATTTCAGCGGAGTAAGGTTTTCGAACGGCCACGACGTCATTTCCCCATCCTCACAATCCGAATGTCGAGCCCATGGATGTGCTTCATCAGGTGCGCGCGCATAACAAAGTCGCGCTCGAGCTCCTTATCGGTGGTGCCTTGCGGCTTCACGTCCTCCACCACCGTCGACCACTCGCCATCATCTTCGACCTCGTCGTAAACGAAATCGGCCGTGTAGCGCAGCGGCGGCGAGCGGTTATCTCGGAACGACAACTGCACGCCTGGCGCCAGCTCATAGCCGACCTGCCGGCGTAGGTTGCGGATCTCACCACCGCGCTGCAGGAGGATGAGCTCCAGATGCCGACGTTTCTCGGAATCCGACGCGTAGAAAACGCCCTCGGCATCGGACGCCCTCACCCGGTATTTGCTGCGGCCCTTCGGCGTCGGCAGCGTGGCGCGCAGCTGGTCGACCGGCGCGTCGGTCATCTTCAGCCGCGGCCGCACGCGCCGCGCCTGCAGCTGCTTGAATTCTTCCTCGGTCCACTTGAAGGTCATGCCGCCAACTCCATGTCGCCGCCGGCCTCGCGCCAGGCCCGAACGGCCAGCCGGTCGAAGCTCGAGCCCTTGCTGGTCAGCGTCATAATTTCCTGCGGGCGCATGCCGGTCAGCCGCAGGAGCAGCGACACATGGCATCGCTGGATGCGATATCGCATCAGCTCGAAATGATCGCGCATGGTGTCGACGGTGATCCCGGCCATGGCGCATGCGTGAAACAGCCGGTCCTCGGCGCATTCGTATTGGTCCAGGATGGCGACCTGACGCCGAAGGACGTCCGGCGCGACCGCGAACACCGGCCGGTGTTCGGGCATCGTGGTTAACGTTTCAGGCGATGGGCTCACCGGCAAATCCCGCCACAGGAGTAAGTGTTAACGTCGAGAGAACAAAGCGGGCACAAAGCGCCCGGGCGCCATAGACCGCAGTGGTTTGAAAAGGGGACGGCCTGGTTAGAGACGTCCAGTTTTCAGGGGAGGAAAGCGGCGGGAGGACCCACCAGGGGACGGCAATTCTGCCGAAAGGGTTAGGCGGAGACGGACGCCTGCGCCTGCCTCTCGAGCTCGAGCAGCTGCTCCAGCGTGAGGGACGGGAATGCCTTGATGAGTTCAGGCCACGCCGTTCGTGGAATTTTACGGCGGTAAACCCACACAGCGACAGCACCGGCTTTTCTGCCGGTCAACGCCGCGACTTGGGAGTTGCCGCCCAAGCCGCCTATAAAATCTGAGACCGTCATGCGAAGACATTACATAACGTAATTTAAATATGCAAGCCGCCATTACACATTGTAAGCCCGTTTTCGCATATGCTCGCCACATGCGAGAGGATTGGCTAGGAATCACCGAGCCGTGGGAACGGCTTAAATGGGCGCGCAAGGTATGGCAGGCCGCCAACAATCGACCCAAGACGCAGCGCGACGCCGCCGGCGCGTTCAAGATGTCGGAAAGCGCGTATTCAGCCTATGAGAGAGCCCCCGGCGCCTCGAGGCATGCCGATCTGCGTCGGCGAGCGAGGGAATTCGGGTTAAAATTCAAAATCAGCTGGATTTGGATAGTCGATAATATCGGCTCGCCCTTTGACGATCCAGGCGCACATAAAATTGATCAGCCCAAAGACGATTACGACTCGCCTTACCGCACGCAAGGCGGGATACCATCCGCGCGGGCGGTGAGGTTGGTTGGGGTAACCCTCTCCGCAAATAAAGCCGCGGGTGGGGAAATGTCAGGGGAAAGTGAATACATACCTTATCGGGGATTCCACCCCGATCCGGAAAATCTGTCTTCAATAGAAATCAAAGAGGACGACGATAGCGTCAATCAAGCATATCCTCCGGGTACATATGTTATAATAGAGCCATATGATGAAGCGCGGCCGCCGAAATCTGGCGCCGATGTAGCGCTGAGGCTATATACACTAGCCGGTGAGGTGCTCTCTATCCGAAGGCTCGTTATTATGGATGGAGTGCATTACTTCCATCCGATAAGCACGAACGCGAACCACACACCCTTTTCTGAACGCGACTACGACATCGACATTCTTGGCCACGTGGTGGAGTTTTATGGTAAGCGCGAGGCCGGAAACGGCCCAGCCGCGCGAAAGCGCTCGTTCCGAAATTCGAGCGAAGGGGGATAAAATGCCAAACTGGATATGGCCTAATGGTCACATCGTTCAATATGGCTTCGGGGCACGCCTGGGACGCGTTGTGCACTGGCTATTCACGTTCCTTTTCGCATTGTGCCTCATTACGGCACTCCTGACGGGCGCCGCCGCCTGGAGGCCCGGCAGCGATGCCGTCAACGTCTACGCGACGGCGTACGGAATATTAGGCTTAGGAGTAATCCTATATTTTGTCGGGCGCATCGGACGGTACCTTTTCGGCGGCGAATAGGGCGCTCGAAAGCCGATTCGACATTACAAAATTACGCGGCGTAATTCCTGTGACTCCCGCGGAATTACAAATAGTAATTTTCTCTTGCTAAGCGTCATTACATTTTGTAACGTCCCTCCATTCGCTTTCCACGCGAATGGAGAAATCGATGCGCGTCATTCGTAATCGCCATGCCGATCCGGTCCTGATCACGACCGCGATCCCGCTTCACCGCCTGGTCGCCCGGGCCTTCGTCGCCTTCGGCCGCCTCGTCTCGCCCTACGCCATCCACTTCGCCCAGATGCTCTTGGCGGCCGTCGCCGTCGGCGTCTTCCTGGCGATTGTCATCGCGGCGGCCGGCTGATGCGCGAGCCCCCTCACAGGCCTGAACCTGAAAAGTGCACCTTCTGCGCCATCGTGCTGGCCATGCTGATCATGGCCGTCGGCTACGTCGCGATATTCGAAGGGCCGGCGCTCTTCGAGACGCTCGAGATAAGCCTGCTCGGCATGGACAGCGACCATGGGTAAGCTGTTCGAGCGGCTCAAGCATCAGCTGATCATCGCCGAGGCCGCGCAACGCGTGGCGAACGATCTCTATCAGCGCAACATGATCGAGCACGACGAAATCGGCGAGGCCGAGGACGATCTTCTCAAGAATTTCACCCGCGGCATGGACGGGTTCACCCTGGCCAAAGTGCTCGAGGCGAACCGCGAGTGGGATTGCTATGCCGCCATGGTCGCGGTGCTCGACCGTATGGAGGGCTATTGCGACGACGTCGAGCGCGAGGCCGCCGCGGCGAAGGCGGCAGCATGAAGAAGTACTTTCTCACCGCCGGCGCCGATTACATCCTCAAGCACATGGTCCGCGCCAACTCGAATTATAAGGCCACGCGAGGGACGGATAACCTTTGGACCGCTCCGCTTCAGCCTGGGCCCAACCTTCAGCAGCTCATCGACAATGGCCTGGTCTATGCCGACGGCGAGATCCGGCCCCTGACCGGACGCTTCCGCGCGACGCTTGAGGGCATGCGCGTGGCCGGTCTCTCCCCTCGCGAAATCGAGCGCTGCTCGACGCTCACGCCCGCCGCGCCAGAACTGAAGGACACCGCCCATGATGCGTAGCCCTCGCACCTCACGCCTGCGCGACGTCAAGACCTTGAAGATGCCCACGCTCGCCCATTGCATGGTGGATCTCGAGACACTCGGTAAAACGCCTGGCGCGGCCCTGATGTCGATCGGCGCGGTGATGTTCGATCCGGTCACCGGCCAGCTTGGCGAGACCTTCTATCGCAACATCCTGCCGTCGAGCTGCGAGGCGCTCGGCATGCACCGCGATCCGGAGACCGAGGCCTGGTGGGCACGCCAGCCGCGCGAGGCCTGGGACGCCCTGCGGGTGAACCAGCTCTGGGTCGCGCACGCCCTGTCGGAGTTCTCCCGGTTCTGGGTCAACTCGCCGGCCACCTATTTCTGGTCGCACGGCGCCAACTTCGACGAGGTGCTGCTGCGCGTCGCCTTCGACGCCACGAAACTCACGACGCCCTGGCATTACACGAACGTCCGTTGCTGTCGCACCATCCTTGGCGTGGCGCACCTGCGCCCCGACCGCGCCCAGGGCGTTCACCACCACGCGCTCGACGACGCCCGGGCCCAAGCCCTGGCCGTCATCGAAGCCTACCGCAAGCTCGGCCTGAGCACCGCCCAGGCCGTCCCTTAATCGTCCACCACCTCAGAGGAACCTACCAATGGATGAACCCAAACACCTGACCGGCGCCGCGCTCGACGACGCCATCGCGGCCACGCCGGCGGCAAAGGTCACCAAAGAGCAGATGCTTAACCGTATCAAGGACGTGGCCTATATCCGCGTCGGCGCAACGGTGACGATCTGCACGATCGAGCTCGACAACGGCTATTCCGTGCGCGGCGAAAGCGCTTGCGTCAGCCCGGAAAACTACAACCGGGCGATCGGCGAGAGCATCGCCTATTCGTCCGCTTTCGAAAAGCTGTGGGCGCTCTTCGGCTTCCTCCTGGCCGAAGACAAATTTCGCGGGAGTGGTCGGCATCTCGGCTATTGCGCAATCGACGATAACGAGGCCTGGCGCACCAGCGAAGGACGGCAACGCGCGCTGGAAATGGCGTTGAAGGCGCGGAGCTTGACGGAAGAATCGACGGACGCCGAGACCCTCCTCCTGGACGCCGGGAAGTTCGCCTCTTTCATCCTGGGCGAGCCGCAGGTGACGCCGCCGCCACGCAGCAACGGCGCCGCCGAGTTTCTTGGCAAGCCTGGCGCCCACTTCTTCGGCGAAGCGCTGATCTCCCTGCGGGAGGGCCTGTGCGTCGCCCGCAAGGGCTGGAACGGCAAAGGCATGTGGCTCTACTACATCCCCGCCAACAGATATCCAGCCCAGACGGAAGCCGCCAAGGCCGCCTTCGGCAAGACGGCCCCCTATCGCGCCTATATCGCTATGGTGACCGTCGACCGCGACGTCGTGCCCTGGGTCGCGTCGCAGTCCGACCTGCTGGCAACCGACTGGGTCGTCGTAGAGCCGAAGGCGGCTTAGCCATGCGGCGGTTCAAAAGCAACATTGGTTTCGCGGTCGCCCTCCCCATAGCCCTCGCCGCTCTAATACTGTCCACCCTGTCGATCGCGCGCCTGCGGCACGAGCATGACATCACCGTCGACAGCAAGGAACGCGTCTGCTCAGACGGTGGCAACGGCGGCGCGAATTGCAAGTATCTCGTCTACACCACCGATGGCGACACGTTTGAGAACGTCGACGAGTTGGTGTGGGGCGCGCGCTGGAAGATGGACAGTTCGAACATGCAGGCAAAGCTGCATGTCGGAAGCACCTATCACATCAAGACCACCGGCATGCGCGTGCCTGCCGCGTCGCTGTACGAAAACATCTACGCCGCCGACCTGGTCGAAACGCCCGCTGGCGCCCGATAGCCACTAGCTGCCCGGGCAGAACACTCGGGCTGCCCCCTCACCTCAAACCTGAAAGCATCGTCATGCTCGCCGCTACCGATCCCGCTCACCTGCGCCCCGTCACCGACCCGCGCGCGGCCGACGCCCACCCCGTCGACGTCCACGTCGGCGCCCGCATCCGTCTGCGCCGCAAGGCCCAGGGCATCAGCCAGCAGCAGCTCGCCGCCACGCTCGACCTGACCTTTCAGCAGGTGCAGAAATACGAGCGCGGATCCAACCGCGTCAGCTGCTCGAAGCTGTTCCAAATCGCCGCCGCCCTGGCCGTGCCGGTCGAATACTTCTTTGATGACCTCCCGGTCTGGGCCAGCGACATCACCGCGGCCGAGACCACCGTCAAGGGCTTCATGCTCTCGCCCGAAGGCCTCGAGCTCGCCCAGACCTTCCCCAACATCAAAAGCCCCGACGTCCGCCGGCGCATCCTAGCGCTGGTGAAGACGATGGCGGAAGAGGCCTCGGCCTAATGTCTGCCACCGCTCGGAGACGCAACACGCCGCGGCGCCGGGAAGTCATTTCCCAGGCGACCGACGGGCGCTCCTATGTCTGCGGATCTCCGGACGGTCCTTTCGATATCGAACACCCCGTTGCGCTCGCGCTGGGCGGCTCCGACGCCGACGAAGACCTTCGGCTTATCTGCGCTCTAAATGGGCCTAATCCCTGCCATCGCGACAAAACGGCGCGCGACGCCGGACTAATCGCAAAGGCCAACCCCTTGAGCGCAAACATACCGACGCGCCAGGCCCGCACAAACGCTGGATCGCCTCCAACCGTTTCTACAATCCCAAATTCAAGGCTGCCAAATGACCAAGCGAAAGGCCGACAAGGCCGCACAAGTCGAGACCGTTCCGGCCTTTATGGTCGCCATCAAGGGCTTCGATGCCAATCTCAAATGCCGCGGCTTTCAGTTCACCGTCGGCGAAACCTTCAAGCATGATGGTTTGGTGAAGGCCTGCCACGGCGGCTTTCATGCGATGATCGCCGATGCCCACCCGCTCGCGGTCTTCGACTACTACCCACCGGCTGGGTCGCGCTTTCATCGCGTCGAGCTATCGGGAGCCACTCACTCCGACGATAACGAGAAGGTCGCAGCCGAAATAATGGGTATCCGTAAAAGATGATTGATATCCTCTTGGCACCGGCGGAAGCGAGCGCGGCGGAGGCGCCCAACAACGCACGCAGCCGCGCTCGCGTTCACGCACCCTAACATTCTTTCTAAAAACGTAAACAGTGATTGACGACGGCGAAAAAATGACTCACCATCAATCATCATTTACGATTTTGAGGTTTAAAGACATGCGAGATTGGCAGCGTAAAATTGAAGCGGCAGAACCGCCAGCAGCAACCAACCGAAGGCACATCTTGGCGCTTTCGGGTGGCAAGGACAGCACGGCGATGGCCATTGCCTGCGCCCGCTACGAGCCGGCCGATTACACCTATGTCTGCACGCCGACAGGCAACGAGCTTCCGGAAATGCTGGCGCATTGGGAAAAGCTTGAGACGTTGCTTGGGAAGGCAATTTTCAGGATCGATGGCCGCACCCTGATGGGCCTGATCGTTGAACAGAAGATGCTTCCCAGTCACCGCGCCCGTTGGTGCACGCGCAAGATCAAGCTGGAGCAATATTACGCCTGGCTGTCGTCCCAAGGCTCAGTGATTTCACATGTAGGCCTGCGAGCTGACGAAGAAAGCAGGCCGGGCATGATCTTTCCGGATGTTGGCGCGGTCACAATGGACTTTCCCATGCGCCGCTGGGGCTGGACCATCACGGATGTCATGGAGTTCCTCGCAGACGAAGGTGTCACTATTCCGGCCCGTACCGACTGCGCGATCTGTTTCTGGCAGAAGCTTGGTGAGTGGTATCAGCTTTGGCAGCAACACCCCGACTTGTACGAACAGGGCGTCGTCGTTGAGGACTTTGTCTCCGCCCAGCGAGGGCAGGCATATACACTGCGGTCTCCCGAGCGCGACGCCTGGCCTGCCTCACTTCGCGATCTTCGCGCCGAGTTTGAAAACGGCCGCGTTCCGACCAGGTCTCTAAACCAAATGGAGAAGGCTAGGCAAGTTGGCGCCTGCCGGGTCTGTACGCTCTGACGACAACCGCTTACCATCAACCCGAATTTACGATTCTCATCGGGTTGATCCTCACAATGCCTGACCGCAATTTCCTTAATCTGCATCTGTTTAACGTCATGGAAGTCCACGAAGAAGCGCACGATTATCATGTTGACGTCGAGACCCGCGTCTCGATCGACAAGTGCCCTCATTGCAATACGCCTGGCGCGGTCGGCTTCGGCCGGCGCAAGCAGCAAATCCGTGACCTGCCGATGCACGGGAAGCGGACGACGATCTATGTCAACACGCGCCGCTACCGTTGCAAGGCCTGCGGCAAAACCTTCTACGAGCACCTGCCCTATATTGAAGAGGGCAAGACGATGACGCGGCGCCTGGTCAAATGGATTTGCGAGCAGGCGATCAACCGTACCTTCGTCAGCATTGCCGAGGACGTAGGTGTCAGTGAAGGCACCGTGCGCCTGCTGTTCAAAGAGTATGGCGAGCAGAAGAACCCGACCTTCAACATGCCGACGCCGCGGTGGCTCGGCATAGACGAAATCTACCTCGGCAAGCCTCGTGGTGTGCTGGCGGATGTGGAAAACAGGGCCGTGCTAGACCTCCTCGTCAACCGCAACAAGTCGACCGTCATATCGCGCCTATCCAAGTTCAAGGATAAGGAGCGTATCGAGTTCGTGGCTATCGACATGTGGCGCCCCTACAAGGAAGCGGTCGAACTGGTGCTGCCGCAGGCGCAAATCGTGGTTGATAAGTTCCACGTCGTACGCATGGCCAATGACGCGGTGGAGAAGGTTCGCAAGGCGATGCGCGCCGGTATGACCGCCAAGCAGAAGCTGGGCCTTAAGCGTGACCGTTTCCTCCTTCTGAAGCGCCACGGCGACCTGTCGGCCCAGGAACTGATGCTCCTCGACGGCTGGGTCAACAGCTTCCCCGACCTCTTCAAGGCATACAGGCTCAAGGAAGAGTTCTACATGATCTATGATGCCGCCGACGCAACCGAGGCCAAGCGCCGGTATGAGGCTTGGCGGGAGGCGATCCCGGAGACGCAGGCGCACTTTTGGCACGACCTGGTGCGCGCGTGGACCAACTGGGAAGCAGAAATCCTGGCCCACTTCAGCCACCGCGTCACCAATGCCTACACCGAGAGCCTGAACAGTGTCATCCGTGTCATTGACCGCGTCGGCCGAGGCTACAGCTTCGAGGCCCTCCGGATGAAGATCCTGTTGATGCAGTCCGGGCAGGCAACGGATCGGCCCGGGTTTCAACCTTTGGACCTGGCAGATGAAGAACGCTTTCCAGTCAACAAACCGATCGACTTCGAAACCCTCATGTTCGCCCTTCACGCGGCGACATTCTGATGAGCATCAACTATGGTTTACGAATACCCGAAAGAAATAGACGAGCCGCTAGCCGAACTGGAGTCCCCCCGTCATGACTGACATATCAGCCGATGAGGCGCGGAAGGCGCTTCTGTTTCTCGATCCAAACCCCATGGCACCTACTGACATTTTTGCCACGGCGAACGATATGGCGGCTGCCTCGGTCTTGCGCTGCTTCATCGACCAACGCGACGACCTCCTAGCCTCCAATAACAGGCTGCTGTCTCGCGCTCTAGATGCTGAGCGGGAATTGGCTCAAACCGAAAAGTTCCTCGAAGACCCCGTGTTCGTGCACATGAACATGATGCGCGGCGGCATAGCCATGCTTTCTGAGAGTGATGTCTACCACCTATATCCGGTCATTCGAGATCAGCGGGACGCCGCCAACCAGACCATTGCCGCTATTGCCGAGTGGTTAAACGACAATCCAGGCTCTTATGATTCTGGCGATGCGCTGACTGCTGAAAACGTCAAGATCTATCTGAATGATGTTTCTACGGCGACCATTGCCGCCCTTGCTGCGGAAAGGGATGCGCTGAAGGCTGAAAACTTCGCCCTGGCTGCGGCGGCCTGCAATGTGCCTGGCGGCCTGCTGAGCGATGAACACGGCGGCATGGTGTGCCAGAAAGTCAAACGGATTGATGCGTTCGCTGAAGTATTCGAGGCAGCCGCCATCTGCGAAGTCTTGGGTCCTAATGTTTCACCTCACCTTCTTCTGATTTTCAGCACGAATGAGCAAATGAGATCGGCGGCGGATTTCCTGCGGGGGTTAGGCTCTCGCGATGTAGGCGACATCGCTGACGATTTCGCCCGCACCGCTCTCCGCAGTACGGAGAAAGGGTGATGGAGCGCTTCGTTTCTCGCTGGATTTACGGCGACAGCCTCATGTCTAACATGGGCTACTGGTGGTTCAATGGCATCCACTATCTCGCCAGCAGCCCATTCGTCGGGGCGGCAAAGAGGTTCGTCTTCGCCTCGAATGCTCGAGACTGGCTCATCTATTCGCATGAACGCTTTGTGCGCCCCGTCTCGGAACCTAAGGACTCTGCCCATGGGAAATAAACTGACGGAAGCCCAAATGGCCGAAGGGCGACAAGGCGCATATCGATCCAGTGCTTGCCGCCCCCCAGGCAGAACTAGATGCGCTGAAGGCCTCAGCCTAATGACCACCGTAATATTACTGTCGTCATGATTAAACCTGTGGATTATTTGAAATGGCCGATCGCAAGGTTTCCCTTACTGCATTTGCTGCCCAGCTCGCCCGCCAAGGCATACCATTTCGGCTTACGCAGACGAAGGATGGCGAAACGTCGATCGAGGTGATGAACACTTCGCCGGTCGCGAAGCCGATTCCTGACGTCCAATCCGAAATCTCGAGGCGCATCTATGAAAGTGCTCAAAATAAAATACGTGCAGGAGGTCAAAGACCGGTACGGTCGAAAGCACCTCTATTATCGCCGCGCGGGCCATCCTCGGGCCAAGCTTGAGGGCCTGCCGGGATCGCGCGAGTTCGCCTACAGTTACCAGGCCGCGCTCGAGCGCCGGCCATATGTGAATATCCCAGGCATGAGCCGGGTCGACGCCGGGACGTTCGCAGATCTGCGGGCGAAATATTATGCCAGCCTGGACTTCCGCAGCCTGCAGCCCCAGACACAAAAGAACTATCGACGCATCCTCGAGCGAGTCAATTATCTTGACCCGTTCCAAGTGCGCGACATCACCCGTGCCAGGCTGCTCGAGATCCAGGACACCGGCGACACCATCGGCCTCATGCGCCGGCTCAAGACCCTTTTCAACTTCGCCGTCGAGCGCGGGTTCCGCGACGACAGCCCGGCCGACAAGATCAAGATCCGCGGCGATCGGCGCCCGTTTCGCGCCTGGACCGAGAACGACATCAAGAAGTTCATGGCTTTCTATCCGGCCGACAGCCGGCAGAACCTGGCCATTATGCTCCTGCTCTACACTGGCGCCCGGCGCTCGGACATTGTCACTTTCGGCTGGCACAATATCGACGGAAACGTCTTCAGCTTCACCCCGCAGAAGGGGCGGCATTTAAAACCAGAGGAAGGCCCCAAGATCCTATACCTGCCGCTTCATCCGGCGCTTCGGCAAAGGCTGGCTGATCTCCCGCGCGACGCGCCGACCTTCATCCTGACGGACGACGCCAAGCCCATGTCGAAGGTGGGCTTCAGCACCTGGTTTACGGAGAGTGCACGCGACGCGGGGCTGCCGCATAATTCGAGCCCGCACGGCCTGCGCAAGGCCGCCTCGAGACGCCTGGCCGAGGCCGGGGCGTCGTCACACCAGATCGCGTCCGTCACGGGTCACTCGTCGCTCAAAGAGGTTGAGCGGTACACCCGCAGCGTGGAGCAAGCGAAGCTGGCACGGTCAGCGTTCAAGCTCCTGCCGAAGAACAAGGCGTGACCACAGATTGTAAAACTCTGTAAAACACCGCATATTTAGCGATTAAAAACAGTTGGGTAGTAGTCCCTCCTCGCCTACCACTT